>PJTT01000041.1_pt1 | contig 260094 bp, 198 predicted proteins | sample 1512261 | NCBI WGS metagenome assembly PJTT01 (sample SAMN08177685, study PRJNA422409) | Soil metagenome, whole genome shotgun sequencing project. | isolation source: Soil (2) enriched on wood chips | place: USA: Madison | collected 2015-01-15 | reverse complement strand
TCTTAATTGCCGCCACAATCTGGCTCTCTGTAAATTTCTTTTTCATTTGTATTAAAGTTTAAAATTACAATTACGTATTTTAAACTCTAACTTTAAATGGCCGAAGTTTGGGGGAGCTTACATGACCGCGATTAAAAGTGTATTTTTTGATTTTCGACGGCTTTCCTATTTTTGCATTGACAATCAATGTAAGAGATCTCTGAAAAGCAGGTTTTACGAAAACTTTTACGGTGTTTTTATAAGAGTTTGAAATTATATCACTTAAACGCATACATTTTCCTCAGCAGGGGGAGCATAAAAGAGTTACAGAAATGTAGCTCTTTTTTTAATACCTGCTTTTTAGAACAAAGAAGTTTCTAAAAGGTTCCTGCTGCAAATAAGAGGTTTACAAAAACAGAGGTTAGAAGTGTGATGCCATTATTACCCCCAGCAATTTGATAAATGGGTTGCCATGCTTTTCAAAGTATTCTAACAACAACGAATATGTGACAGTTTTTTATACCTACATTTACGTCCGTGCGGGTGAACGATCCGAAATTGCTGGTTCTTTTTAATAAAAAATGGTTTTCGATACTTTATTTATTTTCTGTAATAGAAGTCTTATTTAGATACACAACCCCCTATCATTGGCGGGTACAAAACGTATGAGAAACTGGTTTAAGATTGAAATTGATAGCCGAAGAGTTTTTGGACTTGATTTATTGCGTTTCGTAGCCATTATGATTGTTGTGCTCAATCACAGTAACCGATTGCTTCCTGAGCAGTTGCAGGGAATGTTTAATGTATCTGCAATGGAGGGCGTGTCGCTGTTTTTTGTGTTGAGCGGATTTCTATTTGGTCGTACCATTTTTAAAATAATAGAAGAGAAAAGGTTAAGTATATCAGTTTTCAAAAACCTTTTGCTTCATCGCTTATTTAGAATATTACCAACTTACTATTTAGTACTGATAACTTTATATTTTCTGTATCCCATTGTGAGTAACCCGGTACCGCTAAAATACCTGTTTTTATACGGCATCTTCTCTCAATGTATTTATACAGAACATCCCCGTTTTTTTGGGGAGGCATGGAGTTTGAGCGTTCAGCAATGGTTTTTGGGGTTAATGCCATTGCTGGTGATAGTAAGCTCAATGTTTCAAAAGAAGTTTATAAAACATGCGGTTATGCTGCTTTGCCTGGCGGCTATAATTTTGGTTATACTATTTCGACTGTACCGATTTTCAATAGTTCCCATTTACAACGAGGTCGAATGGGGGTTAATATTTAGAAAACAGGTGATTACCCGATTAGACGGCTTGTTTTTTGGTGTAATTGGCGCCTACATGAGTTTTTATTATTACAAAACCTGGATTAAACACAACCGGCAATTACTTGCAGCCGGCTTACTGATATTTCTTTTTACGAAAGTTATTCTTATAAATGATATTACCTTTAATGGCATTTATAACTGTGTGTTCTCGTTTTCTGTAAATTCAATAGCAACACTATTACTATTGCCCTATTTGAGTGAGTACAAAACTACCAGCAGCATCATATACAAACCCGTTGTGTATATAAGTTTAATCTCGTATTGCATGTATCTGCTTAACCTTTCCATTATGCATTTTTTTTTAAAAGGTATATCAATCTGGGATGGTCTACAGGATAACGTGGTTGCAATATTTGTTTCAAGGTATTGTTTTTATTGGTTTTCAGTGATTATGCTTTCCGCTATTCTTCACAAATATTTTGAAGTTCCGGCAACAAAATTGCAAAATAGATTCAAAAGTCAAGCAGCTGCTTAAATGTATTTTTCATGGATAAGATTGGTGGCCCCAGCTGATTTCATCTGATAAAACCGTCCGCACTTTATGAACCCTTCCTATAAAATTATCCTGCATGGGTGATTAAGCTCTTTTTTAATTAATGGCTGCCTATATCATTTCTGAAATGATTAACCATGTATTCTATATAAAACAAAAGATCCACCTTTAGGCAGATCTTTCCACAAATTTGTATTTAAACCTCTGCTCAATTATGCATCGGGTATCTCCGGCTCTACCAACCTGGCCAGCTTTTCGAGCGACTCCTGCCAGCCCAGGTAACACATTGCGGCGGGTATGGCTTCCGGAATGTTTTCCTGGGTAATCTTAATATCGGTACCCGCAATGGTTTGGGTTAACCAAACGGTGGTAATCATTTCGCCAGGCAGGTTGGGGTCGTCAAACACGTCGGTATATTGTAAAAATTCATTGGGTTTTACGTCGAGGTATTTACCGCCAAAGGAGTGGCCGTTGCCGGTAGAAAAATTGGTAAACGACATGCGGAAAGAACCTCCGGTTTCTGCATTCAGTTCATGAACAGTGCAAAGAAACCCGTAGGGAGGCAGCCAACTGGCGATAGCCAGGCCATTGGTAAAAGCACGATATACTTTTTCCGGGGATGCTTTCAACATCCTGTGTAAAGAAACGCTGTTGTCAGACATAATATTCCTTTTTTATCCTACTCGTATGGCTTTTCGGTGGCGCCCGTTTGCGTGGTTGCTGCTCCACTGGTTTTCTATACAAAGATGGCATCTTAAATGAATATAAAGGGAGTGCACCTGCGACAATTTGGGGGTGATATCCGATTAGATGAAAGAAGTTAACCGCAAAGAAAAGAGGACGCAAAGAATACGACGAAATATAGTACATGCTCCTGGCGATAACATGGAGTCTATTATGTTTCATCACGCTGCGTTATCTCCTTTTCTCCCGATCTCCCCGGTTAAACACTAAGAGAATTACAAATCCCATAATTTGCGGACAATCAACTACCATCGTGATCCATAAAATTATTAGCTTGCTATTGGCAGTTTTATTTAGTACCGCCTGTAATAATAACTTGTCCAAATATCAAAAAACATTATAGCTCTCAACGATACTGTTAATGGGTTAGTAGTAAAAACGGGAGATAAGAAAATAACACAATATAAAAGCTAAATGGATCGTTATGCCAGCAACTCCAACTACACTTGCACTACCATGATGGTCTCTCCCGGTCTGATGAACCGGTACTGAATATCCCCTCCGCCAATCATCCAACCAGCATCAGAAGACATCTTATGGCCATAATACACCGCCTCATCAAAAAAAGCATCCCTAAAACTTATAATATATAAAACTTGCTTATTTTGCCGCTCTATTTAAGGCTTATCAAAATATAGATCGCTGAACATGGAAGAACAAGTAAAATCAGGTAATCGCAAAAAAAAACTGTGGATTACCGTACTCGTTGTATTGGTAATTATCGCCGCCGGGATATTTGTATATGATGCAGGCATTAAAGACGGATTTACGCAGGCCCTGGCTAATGATGTGGAGTATGCTACTGATGCAACCGCCGATGAACACGGCCTGGCTACGATGGAGGATTATGAGCACTGGAAGAAGGCAACATTCCGTATCAGCGAATACGACCATATCCCCGTAAACTATAAAAGAGCTATCGTAAAAATATTTATGGACAATAAATATTATGAAAGGGACGGGGAAGATCAATACCACCTGACTTCCATTAAGGACCGGGCTCCGAAAATTTATGCCTTCGGCAATTTTACCGGCCGCAGCCAGGAGGGGAAACCCGATATGGCTTTCCTGTTAGAAAAACAGGACTTTCAGAGCAGCGCCCTCTTTATTATTTCAAGCCTGGGAGATATTTTATATTGGAAAGAGTACAGCTCAGACCTGCCTATTATCAACGCCTTCAAAAAAGGCAGTAAAATTTTTATTGATAAACCAACCCTGGAGCCGGCTCCCCTGGATGGTATCATTATTCAATTCAAGTATAACAAAGAGGCCCTGGTATACAATGGACAGCTAAAAACATTTGAACCTTATCATCAATATACCAAAGAGGAGCTGGAAGCAGATCCTGACGAAGCGGACGAGCCAGATGTAGATCCTGAAGAAGCGACCATGCAGCAGCCGGACTCATTAACAACAGCCGAATAAATCAGGTTTAAACAGGGAGCATGGACAAGGCCTCCAGTTCGAATAGCAGTTCAGACTGGTGGAAGAGGGTGATTAATAGTAATTTGATCTGGTGCGGCAGGTAGCCAAAATACTTTTTAAAGGCCGTGGTAAAATGGGAAGCATGTTTGTAGCCGGATAGTTTTGCTACTTCGGCAATCTTCATATCCTCGTTGATCAGTAGCTCTTTCGAGCGGTTCATACGCTGGGTGTGCACATAACCAAAAACGGTGGTTCCAAATACCTGCTTAAAATGCTTTTTCAGATAGCATTCATTAGTTCCCACCTGCTGTGCAAGATCCAGCAAAGTACAGGAACGACTGATATCAGCATCGATGATATCCTTTACATCATACATTTTCTCCAGGTTACTATCGCTGGTGTAAATTTCAGGCATTGTTGTATAAAGTGCTTCATATTCCTGGAACTGCAGCATCAGCAACTCTATAAATTTGGACTTGAGGTAAAGGGTTTTGTAATAGCTTTTATGTTCAAACAAAAACATATCATACAGCAAAGACTTCATCCGGGAAGTAACTTCTATGCTTCTTTCATTTAAAAGCACCGGGTTATTTTCATTGAGGCTGCTGAAAAAAGTTTCGTGCATCGGGTTGTCTGAAGAAAGGAAGCGCTTAAAATAATCTACTTCAATATTTATAATATAAAGTTCCGAATCTGCTTCCCTGATCCAGCAATTATCAAATACCTGTGTATTGATAAATATCAGGCTGCTCTGGTTGTGCTGCACGTCAGCAAAGGTTTTACCCGTAAGCCTGTTGTTAAAAATACCCCGACATTTAAAAGAAAATACCAGGCTCACATAAGGTTTATAGCTTTTAAGCGAAAATTCCTGGGTTTGAGCCGAATTACCGAGTATGCGTATGAAGTGAATGTCTTTGGTCAGAAACTCGTAGAAATCGCAGTTATAAGGATCGAAAAGGTTGCTGCTATTCGATTCCACGACCTCATGCTCCTCCATCTGGAACAGGTCTGAGTAGGGAATAACAGTTTCTTTTAATAGTTCATCATTCAGCATAGGTTGTACACTTGCCATTTTTGATCCTGCCTTAAAGTTTTGATCTCACTGCAAAAATCCGCTATTTTCTTCCGGTAGACTTACGGAATGCGGAATTTTTTATGAAATTCCCGATTGCGTTATTGCTTTTCCGTTTCCAGTAAATGAACCAATTCACCTTTGCACCCTGAAAAGTGGCGGATGACCCTGTAATAACTAACAGCCGTTTTTAAACGCCGAACAGGCTCTTCAACCCACCACCGGAATAAATAGCATAAGCAGATGGGATATAACAGAACAATTATGTGGGTAATATGTTGCGGCATGGCAATCTTTTTTTGCCCAAACCTGCAAGCGCAACAAACCGGCATAGTAAAAGGAACCGTTACGAATGAAAAAGGGCAACCTGCAGAAAAAGCAACCATCGGTGTAACGCAGAACAGCAATTTTACTACAACTGATGTCAAAGGCGCTTATCTTCTATCCCTTCCGGCTGGTAAACATACGGTTACCGCTACGATGGTAGGCTATGAATCACAGGATGCCGAAATAACTATTGCAGAAGGTAAAACAGTCATTTTAAATATCCGGCTTAAAAAATCGAAGCAGGAAGACCTGGAAGCAGTTACCGTTGGAGGCGTAACTAAAAAGAGAGCACTGGAAACACAAGGCTTTGCGGTAACCGTTATCGAAACCAAAGAGGCGTCCCTGCGCAATTTAACCACTAACGAGCTGTTGGACAGGGCGGTAGGGGTTCGGGTTCGGCAAAATGGTGGGGAGGGCTCACCCATTGAGTATAACCTCAACGGTATGTCGGGCAGTACCATCGGCCTGTTTCTGGATGGCATTGAAATTTCCACTTATGGCTCTTCTTTTAACCTGAACAATATTCCGCCGGCAATGATTGAGCGGATAGAAGTGTATAAAGGTGTTTTGCCCGCCCATTTGAGCGGTAACTATATCGGTGGAGCAATTAATGTGGTAATGAAGAAAGATGCATCGGCCAACAATATCACTGCTGCGGTTTCCTATGGCTCTTTTAATACTTACCGCGCCGATGTAAGCACTTTATACCGGAATCAGAAAAATGGCTTAACGGGTCGTGCATCAGGGTTTTTCAGCCATTCGGATAATAACTATGAAATGTGGGGTAAATTCTCCAAGTATACATTACCGGGCGGACGTATCATTCGCAATTATCGCACGAGACGACCCAACGATGAGTTTGAAACCATTGGCGGACGTTTCGAATTAGGCTTTACAGACGTGAAATGGGCCGACCAGTTTTTTGTGGGCTACAATATATCCGACTCTTATAAAGAAATTCCTCATGGCATCACCATGACCAAACCCTATTTCGGACGCTTTAATGAGTACCAGGCTCATGTGTTCAGCCTAAACTACACCAAAAGAAATCTTTTTGTAGACGGACTTGCATTAACGGTTAACGGCGTGCATAGCATGCGAAACACCTATCTGCAGGATACTGTAAGCCTGAGATACAATTGGGACGGAACTTTGCTGGTTAAAAACTCAGAGGGGCCGCCCGAAACCTATGGATACGAGCCCGGAAGAGGTCAGCAGGGAGAAGCTGTAATAAGTGACATTGATCGTACCATTTCAAACGTACGTTCTAACCTGGCTTACACTATCGTATCCGGACATCGTGTTTCACTGAATCACAAATTCGAGAACTCCAACCGTAACGATAAAGATCTGCTCAATCCGGCAAGAAGCAGGTGGATTACCCAAAACGAGTTAACCACCAATATCTGGGCCCTTAATTACGAGTCGGAATTATTAAAAGGTAAACTCAGAACCAATGTTTTCGGAAAATACGCTGTTTATCTAACCGATCAAACCATACCTGTAAGAGAAACAGACGGCGTGCTGGTTTATGAAAACAATAAAACAAAAAGAGATAACAGGGGATTTGGCGGTACCGTTTCTTATCAACCTATTACTAACGGATTTTTAATTGTTTCGGCGGAGAAATCTTTCATCATGCCTACTGATCGCCACATATATGGTGAGCCGGAAAATAACTTGTTAGCTAACCCCGACATCCTTCCGGAAATGGCGGTGAACTATAACCTGGGTGCCCGTTATAATATTTCACAAGCCACCCAACACAAATGGTCGCTCTATGCCAATGCTTTCTGGAGAAACGGGTATGATAAAATCATTCAGCAAACCCGTACCGATCCTGTAATTGAAGGGCGCGAAAACCAGGTGGAAGATATACAGGTAACGCAATTTGTCAACTTAAGCAAAACCCAATCTGTAGGTTTTGAAGCTGAAGTGAACTATATCTACGACAATAAGCTGAATGCGATGGTAAATTTATCTAAGTTCAACTCTCTGTTTAAAGTAGCTACAGACGAAAGAGGAAATCCTCACAGCCTGTACAACCTGCAGGTACCTAACGAACCTTTTTTTACCGTAAACGGCAATGTACAATACCGATTAAACAATGTTTTTCAAAAGCGGTCTGTGCTTAATCTCTACTACAATGTAGGGTATGTAGCGCCTTTCAGTACCATCTGGATAGAATCAGAATGGTTTACCACCCCGGCCCAATTTCCTAATGACCTGGGCGCCAGTTATCGCTTCCCAACTGGAAAGCTGGTAGTAAGCATGGACTGCAAAAATATTTTCAATGCAGAAGTGTACGACAATTTCGGTGTACAAAAACCGGGTAGAGCATTTTACATTAAACTCAATTATACTATCAACAATTTTAATAAATAACAGTAATTATGAACAATAATCTTTTAACAAAAGTTATGTTGGGTGCAGTACTGGTAGCCGGTACTTTAGGCGCTTGTAAAAAGAGTGATAATCCCGTTGCAGAAGGCCCATCGGGTCCTGACACATGGGAAAGGAAATTTATTACCTTAACGCAAGCTTTTCCTGATGCTGAAGGTACTGCAGGCAATGGTGGTACCATGGCCTATGCTATCACGCTTGACCAGGCCATCAATCCTAATTTTGAAATTGATGTAAGAAATAGTGGTTATGGTTTAAGGTCACAACGTACCGCACGGGTACAAGGGTCGCCCAACGGTAATTTCCTGTACAATATTCAGTACACCGGAACTGATGGGGGTATTTTCAACAAATACAAAGTAGAAGGTCAAAAAAATTTCGCAGATACGCGCGAAGAGGTAAATACTGAGCCCATTTTAGGTTCTGCTCCGCGTTGGGTAGTTGCTGCTGATGGAATCGGTGTGGGCGTATTTGCATCATCACTAATTGAGGCTTCAGCTGCAGGTGCAGGTGCAGATTTTATTGACGTAAAAAGCACCGCCAAAATAGCCGTTTTAAACCTGAATGACCCACAAATTACCCGTCAAACTGAGTTTACGATTCCATTTACCGCAGAACAAACCAAAGCTGGCTATCAGATAGGCCGTATCGACGTACCGGTTTTGAACGCGGCAAAAAATAAAATTTTCATTGGTTGCAACTTAACCAGAACAGACCCAACCAAAAAATCTACTATTAATACCGCCGGAAATCAGTCATGGAGCAGTGGAACAAGGGAATTAGGAACAGCTACATTGGTGGTAGATTATCCTTCTCTGGCCAATCCTAAACTGATTTATGCGGATCCTGCAATCAGTAAAGTAAACAATCACTCTTATCGTACCATGACGCAGTATGTTGGTACAGACGGACATATATACCAGGCAACCGCTACATCAGGGTCGCAGATTCTCCGTATTAGCAGCACCACTAATGAATACGACAATAGCTACAATTTTAATTTAAAAACAGCATTGGGAACAGCTAACAATGTGGCCATCGCGTCATGGAGATATATTAAAGATGGCATTGGCATTGTGTTGTATACTGAAACCGGAGTTGCAGGGGGCTATATAGCACTGGTTGATTTAAACGCCAGAACAGCCACTAAACTGACTACAGAAAACCAGACAGATATTGGCTTTTCGGGACGTTCTGCTAACAACAATGTTACACCAGCTATACCGGGCATCACTGGTACATTTGGTCAGTTCCAGCATATTGGGGTAGCAGGAGACTATGCATATGTGCCGATGACTCCAAATGGTGTTGATGGCAATCTATATTTAATCAACTGGAAAACAAAACAAGTTACCAAAGGAGCTAAATTGAAAAACCAATCAGGTAGCTTCTATTTAGGCGCGTACTAATCTAAATATCTTTTAATAAGGAGCCCGCTGTGTTTACTGATAACCCAGCGGGCTTTATTATTACAGCCTGGCAGAAGTACTGAAGAACAAACTTTTACACAAAACGGGCATGGCATTTGTCGTAAATTTGGAAATAAATACCCTCCACAAATTGAAGAATAGATTCCCAGAAAATAATATCGTAAAAGCAGCTGCTACAGGCGTATCAGCCGGGTTGGGTTTATGGATCATCTCCTGCCTGTTCATACTGCTGTATATGACTGCCTGTAAAAAAGAAAAACTACCGGAAACCCAACCACCCGCCGCGAATTTTTCTGTAAGCCCTGCCAGCATTACGCTTAACCTAAACGATTCTTATCTGATACCACTCTATGTGCTGAAAGATAAGGACACGCTTGCGGCTTCGGAAGTAGTTTGGAAATCTGCCAACGAAGAAATTGTAACCTTCTATTCACCAGGCGTTATAGAAGCCAAATGGGCCGGACAAGCCGATGTTATAGCCCAGGGAAAAGATGGTACGGAACTGGCCCGTTGTGCGGTTACCGTAACCGACTCCAATATTTATAAACTGCGCCTCATTTTAAAAGATAAAGGAAAACATGCTACACTATCCATCAATAATCCGGCAGGGTTTCTTTCTGCCAAAGCCTTGCAACGCCGGCAAAAGCAATCGATTAGTGTGGATGATAATGACCTGCCGATAGCCGAGGAATACCTGCAGGAAATAGCCAGGGTTGGTGGAACGATAGTTGCCAAAAGCAAATGGCTGAAAACGGTGAGCGTACATGTGAATGATCCTACCCTGCTTCAAAAGTATAAAGCGCTTCCTTTTGTAGCCGATGCTAAAATAGTATGGGCTAAAAGAAGCAAGGATTACAAGGCGCCCTCAGGCAGCTGGAGCTTTCCCGGCGGCAATACGGCAGCACCGAATGTTACAATAGGTTCGGACAACAGTGTTTACGGCCCTGCTTACGAAAATATCCGGCAGAATAAGGGCAATGCCCTGCACCAGCTGGGTTTTAAAGGGCGTAATATGCTTATCGCCGTAATTGATGCAGGCTTTAGAGATGCCAATAAGAATGCGATGCTGAACAACCTGCACGTTGTGGGAGCTAAGTCCTTTATTTATGAACAACCTGATCCGTTTTTTATGGATGAGCATGGCGGCAGCGTACTGTCCATTATTGGAGGCGCTAAGCCTAACCAATATATCGGCGCAGCCCCTGAAGCCAGTTATTTATTGCTCACGTCAGAAGACAATACAGATGAGTACCCCATTGAGGAAGATTATTATGTAAATGCCCTGGAATATGCCGACAGTGCCGGAGTGGACGTAATAAACACTTCATTAGGCTATAAGGAATTTCCATTGGCAGGCATGACCAACACCTTTGAAATACTGAACGGAGCCACAGCCCATGCCTCCCGCGGGGTATCTATGGCCTTTTCAAAAGGGATATTAGTAGTGGTATCGGCTGGTAATGATGGAAATTTTGTTGGGAGTCCGGCAGACTCGCCGGGAGCCCTTGCTGTAGGAATGGCCAATGCAGCAGGAACCGTTACTACCGCAAGCTCCCGTGGCATGACGGTTGATGGTCGGATTAAACCCGATGTTATTGCATTAGGTGCAGGAGCTTACCGCATCAACAGCCTGGGTAATGTGGTTACCGGCACAGGTACTTCTTATGCCGCACCCGCCATGACAGGTATGGCTGCTTGCTTATGGCAAGCATTTCCAAACCTGACGAACCAGCAGGTAAGAGATATCATCAGGCAATCAGCAGACCGGTATGCCACCCCAATCCTGCCATTCGGATATGGTTTTCCTGACATGCAAAAAGCGTATACGCTCGCTCAAAGTTTGAATTAGTGTTGAAAAACCTCCCTTTCACTTAGTGTCCTTCGTGCTTTTACCATTAAGGAATTCAGGTACAAGAAGCTTATTATGTTGACTTGTATCATCAAGCCTCAGTCTCGTCTCCCTTGATGTTTGCCTAAGTTTTCCGGTTTGCGTTCTAAGTTTTCCGTATTTCGTAACCTGCCCGCCGTCAACTGTTTTTACCTTCGCGCTCGGTTTTCCTTTACAGGAATTTCATAAAACACTGAAATAAATTATCATGAAGCAAATATTTTTGGGTGCCTTCACGCTCCTCACTATTATTTCCTACGCACAGCCGGGTGGTGGCGGACGTCCGGGAGGACCTACTGCAGCTCAGTATACCAATACCTTGATGAGCCCCGATTTCTGGAAAACCCAGCCAACGGTTGACCAGGTAAAAGCAGAAATAGCCAAAGGCAACAGTCCGTCGCAACCTGATGCCGCCTCCTGGGATCCTACGGCAAGGGCTATTTTAAATGAAGCTCCTTTGGAAACTATTAAATTTATGGTGGAGCAGGAAGGTAATGGTGTAAAGAAGAAAACACACCACAGCGCTTCTTATTTGCATTGGGCTGCATCCAGGGGCAATATTGAGCTGATCACCTACCTGATAGAAAAGGGATCCGACGTACATCTTAACGATAGTCACGGTACGTCTGTTGTTGCTAATGCACTCAGCGGCGGCAGTAAAAACATTCCGGTACTGGAAGCTTTATTTAAAGCAGGAGTAGACCCTAAAAAAAGATATGATGATGGCGCAACCTTATTATTAATGGGCGTTGCCAATGATAAAGACCTGAGCCTTTCTGATTACCTGGTAACAAAAGGATTATCCTTTAACGATAAAGACGAATATGGCAGCACTGCTGTTGACTATGCTGCAAAGCTGGGGAACAGGGACATTATGCAAAAGCTGATGGCAAAAGGGCTTAAACCTACCAACCGGGCGCTTTTCTTTGCTACACAGGGCTCGAGGATGTCTCAAAATGGCATAGATGTGTATCAATACCTTGTAGAGCAATTAAAGCTAGACCCTAAAGCGATCAATCCTAAAGACGGCGCTACCATTTTACATACCCTGGTACGCCGCCCCAATAAAGAACTGGTTGACTATTTCCTTGCGAAAGGCGTTGATGTCAACAAAAAGGACAACGAAGGCAATACCGTACTGATTAATGCAGCAGGCGGCAGAGATGCAGCACTGATCACTACCCTGCTTGCAAAAACTACTAATATCAATGCAGTAAATGAAAAAGCAGAATCAGCTTTAACCAAAGCCGTAGCCAATGGCTCCGCCGAAGTGGTGAACCTGTTATTACAAAAAGGTGCAGATGTTAAAGTAGCGGATAAAGACGGGCATAACCTGGCTTATCACTGGTTCAACTCTTTCAGGGAAGGCAGACCCGGTGGACAGATGGGCGGAGGACAGGCTCAACCACAGGGAGATGACTTTACAGAGAAGCTGACGGCATTAAAAAGCAAAGGTTTGGATGTAACCGCGCCACAGGGCGATGGCAGCTCACTGCTGCACCTGGCAGTTGCTAAAGAAAACGCAGCATTAATCAAAAAAGCAGCTGAATTAGGCGCCAACATCAATGCACAGGATAAAGAAGGAGCAAGTGCTTTACACAAAGCCGCATTAACTGCTAAAGACGACCAGATCCTGAAATCTTTAGTTGCGCTGGGCGTGAAAAAAGACCTGAAAACAGGATTCGAAGAAACCGCTTATGACCTGGCAAAAGAGAATGAGTTTTTGAAAAACAATAATGTCTCCATTACTTTCTTACAATAAAAAATAAACATGAAATTATTTATAAAAAGCCTGATTGCTTTTAGTTTGTTTTTAGTTGGCAATGCGTGTATTGCACAAACCAGCTCCTACAAATGCATGATACAGATGAACAGTTACCAGGGCGAAAAGGCTTACGTCATTATATCACTAATCAGCCCCAAGGGTGAGTATGAAAAAACCCTGAGGGTATTGGGCCCGGACAAGCAATGGTTTAATACCTTAAAAGAGTGGTACAAATTCCAGACAAAGAGTAAAGAAAAAATAAGCGCCGTAACCGGTGCTTCCATAGGCGGTGGCGATCGTGCTGTAGTAACACTGTCAATTGATAGCAAAAAACTTAACGCCGGCTATACGCTTCGTTTTGAAAGCGCCGTTGAGGAGAAACTGTATCACACCAAAGATGCAGAAGTGCCATTAACCACCGCAGGCATGGCAGCTAAAACGGATGGCAAAGGCTATATCAGGTACGTAAGGTTTAGTGGTAGTTAGTTGAAAAATTAATGAGTTGACAGGTTAACAAGGTAGATTCCTATCAACATTACAAAAAAACAATGATCATTTCAGTCTGGAGATATAGCCATTTAACATTGGCTATATCTTCTTTTTTATTATTGACCATCGCCTCCGTAACAGGTATCTTTCTCGCATTTGAGCCAGTTATAGAAAAGTCCCGTGATTATAAAACAGCTGGTTTTGATACGCTCACTTTAGCCCAAACCGTACCCTTATTAAAAGAAAAATTTCCCGGCATACAGGAAATATCTGTAGACGATCACAGCTTTGTTTTGATTAAGTATGCGGCGGAAGAAGGCGGCGACAAACAGGTATACGTAGATCCCGTAACGGGTCAAATACTCGGCGCTCCTACCGAAAAGCTGCCGCTGTTTCAATGGATGACCACTTTGCATCGGTCGCTATTCATACACGAAACAGGAAGGATATTGATGGGTATTGCCGCCTTTCTGCTGATCCTTATTGCAGTATCAGGTATCTTTTTGGTTGTACAACGGCAAAACGGATGGAAGAACTTCTTCTCCAACGTAGAGAAAACCGGTTTCGCCCAGTATTACCATGTGGTATTCGGCCGCCTGTCGCTCTTTTTTATTCTAGCTATTGCGCTCACAGGAACTTACATGGCGGTATACCGGTTTATGCCGCCCCCCGGCAAAGCCAGCTTGCTGATTGATGAGAGCCAGATCAAGGAAGAACCTTTGAAAGAGGTCGCTGAATTTACAGTTTTAAAACAAACCCCGCTCTCCAGCCTTCAAAAACTGCAATATCCTTTTTCAGACTTTCCGGAAGACTATTACAATGTTCAGCTCAAAGAACGGGAGCTATGTATCAACCAATTTACCGGTGATATACTGGCTCAACAGGATTATACCAAAACCTACCAGCTCGCAAATTTCAGCCTGCGCTGGCATACCGGCCGATCTGGAACTATCTGGGCGCTGATCATGGCGCTCGCATCCGCCTATATCCTGTTCTTTATCTACTCTGGCTTTGCAATTACCCTGAAACGCAGGCGCGGACGATCAAAAAACAAGTTCAAAGCAAAAGATGCCCGTATTATTATATTAGTGGGCTCTGAAAACGGAGGCACTTTTAAATTTGCCGATGCTATTTACACACAGCTGATTAAGCATGGTGAAAAAGTGTTCCTGACTGACCTCTCTAATTTTGCTGCATTTCCTAATGCACAACATCTGGTTGTTATGACCAGCACTTATGGCCAGGGTGATGCGCCCTCCAACGCTAAAAAGCTGGCTGATCGTGTACAGCAGTATCCGCAGAATCAAAATATTCAATATTCTATCCTGGGTTTTGGCTCCAGGAGCTATAGCCAGTTTTGTCAATTTGCATTTGAAGTAGAGACCCTGCTCCAAAATACAAAATGGGCAAAGCCGCTGACAAGGGTTTTCACCGTTAATGACAAGTCGCCACAAGATTTCAGCGATTGGTTGACCGAATGGACCCGCCAAACCGGCTTCAAAATGATGATGCCCCGTAAATTGCTGGAACCGGATACCACTGACTTGAAAAAAGTTTCGGTAACCAGCCGTACCGGGCTGGATGAAGAAAGCAGCTTTATGATCCGGTTTAAATCACTGAAAATCAGGCATGCGGTATCAGGTGACCTACTGGCTATCTATCCTAAAAATGACCACCGTGAAAGATTATACTCCATTGGCAGGATTGGTAAAGAAATGCAACTAAGTGTAAAGCTACATGAACATGGTTTAGGCTCAGGCTTTCTGAATAATTTGCAGCAGGGCGATCATATCAAAGTGAAACTGGTTAAAAACCAGCATTTCCGCTTTCCGAAGCGCGCAAAAAAAATTATCATGGTATCCAACGGAACGGGCATCGCACCCTTCTTAGGTATGATTAGTGAGAATCGCAGGAAAATACCAGTTGAGCTTTATTGCGGTTTTCGTAACCGGTCTTCCTTTACTTTGTATGAACCGTTTTTAAAAGATCAGTTGAAAAAAGGAACGCTGTCCGGCCTTCATTTGGTTTTATCGCGCGAGGAGGAAAAGGAGTATGTGAGCCATCGTTTGTTAAAAAACAGTGACCCTGTTTTACAAACATTAAAAGAGGGCGGCATATTGATGCTCTGCGGATCTTTATCTATGCAGAACGATGTTATGAAAGTATTGGAAGATATTTGTGCAGCGGAAAATAACATCAATCTTACTGAATTGGTTGAGCAGGGGAAACTGCTTACAGATTGTTATTAATTAAATAACCGCGGGAGGTTTAAGCTCCCTGCGAAGTCAGATAAAAGATACATGCGATTTAAATACTTAATACTACCTCTTTTTTTGATTGTAACCCTCTCAGGATATTCGCAGGTAAAGCGTACAAGGGGAGCTTACCTAATGGGTGGGAACTTTGACATCACCATCGTTGCAAAAGATTCTTTAACAGCCGAACAGCAGATCGATGTGGTTATTGCTGAAATATCAAGGATCGAATACCTGATCTCGGACTGGAAGCCGGAAACACAGGTTTCGATGGTGAACCGAAATGCAGGGATCAGACCCGTAAAAGTAGACAGGGAATTGCTGGAGCTCACAGAACGCGCTCTGAAGATATCTGAATTAACCCATGGTGCTTTCGACATCAGCTTTGCTGCGATGGAAAAGATCTGGAAATTCGACGGAACCATGACAACTATGCCCTCCCCGGAAACGGTAAAGAATGCCCGGCAAAAAGTAGGTTATAAAAACATTATTATCAATAAAGACAGTTCTACCATCTTTTTAAAGCTGCCAGGAATGAAAATTGGGTTTGGTGCATTGGGCGAAGGTTATGCTGCGGACAGGTGCAGAGACATGATGATAGCCAACGGTATAACTGCTGGTCTTATCAATGCTACCGGTGATATACAGGCCTGGGGTACCCAACCTAAGGGAAAGCCCTGGCGTATCGGCATTAATGATCCTTTTAAAAGCAACGACCTGGTGGGAGCTATAGCTATTAACGGGGCTATTACTACATCAGGCAGCTATGAAAAATATGCTATGATTGATGGGAAACGGTATACACATATCATTAACCCGGCAACAGGTTACCCGGCAACAGGCCTGACCAGCGTAACCATTACAGGTCCCAACACCGAAATGGCCAACGCTTTCAGTACCTCTATTATGGTATTAGGTAAGGACGCCGGACTGAAACTTTTGAAGCAGTTTCCTCAATACAGGGCCTTCATGATTACAGATGCCGGGAAATATATAACCAGTACCGGATTTAAGATGGAGAAAGTAAACCGTTAATTTACCTGGTGCTGCAATTCGGTCAATTGCCTGTAGCCTGAAATATTGTTTCTTGATACGGGCACCTGCTGATCCATCAGCTCTACCGAAAGCTTCAATCCCTGTGCATTGCCATCTACCCTGGCCACCCGTTGTACATTTACCAGCCAGCTGCGATGACTACGATACATGTATACTGCATCGCTCACCTGGTCGGCAATATTGGTAAGGGTATTACGCAATAATGTGCTTTGCAGCTGTTCATCGTCCTCCCAGAAAACATTTACATAATTGTCCAGTGCCTGTACCGCCAGTAAATTTTCATAAAACAACTCTAGTTTTTCGCCCTGGTTTTCGCCTGTTAATATCAGTGGCCCATTATCTTCAGAAGAAGGCTCAAAAAAGTCGGGTTTTGTTAACGACCCGTCAGCCGGTACCTGGTTTGAATTTTCATGCAGAAGTACTGGTTGGTGTTGTACCAATTGCGATAATTGAGTGGCTGTTTTAAGGTTATGCCGCAATTGCTGATTATAGGCAAGGAGCTCAGCTACCGCTACGGGTAGCACTCCGAGCATCAATACCCATTTCAACATGATAAACCACCACCATAAAGGTAAAACGGTTTGATGCATTAGCTGGGTAGCATATACATTCAGCAACGTAATACAAATCATCAGCAAAACATTCCATGTAATTTGCTTACCCAATGTCCATTTTTCGTCATCCAATTTTGGCGCTATCCATTTAATAAATATCCATCCGCCGCAAAAGATAACTGAACCTGTGGCAGCGCCATACACGAGAGACACGTATAATAACTTTTTAGTATCAAAAAGATTCAGGCTGAAGGGTTGAAACAAAAATAAGAACAGGAATACGAACAAGCCGAATCCAAAGCTGCGTAGCCGGTACCATTTCCAGGTGTTGATGGGAAAAGGCTCGCTTAATATTTTCCAGTGCATGATCTTTTCGAGGGTTATTTGAGACAACAATTTCAATACAGCGCTCACAAAACTATTAATTATGAGGGATTTGACCGTACCATTCATCCCAAAATGTCATTTACCCCTTAACTTTTGTTATCTACCCCAAAAAACCATCCTCCTTATAGGCTCCGGTTACTTTTGCCTGATCAAAATTTTATCTAAAACAAAATAACTATGTGGCCCGGAACGCTAAAAAGAAAAACATGTTTGCTAATATTAATATTTGTATCGATCGCCCTGTTTACCCATGGCCAGGAGCAATACCAAACCCTGAGAGGCAGGGTCATTGACCAGCAATCCAGGAAGGGATTGGCGCAGGTATCTGTTCAAATTACAGGTACTAACCTTGGAACTACCACCGATAGTCTGGGATATTTTTCTATACAACAGGTGCTTCTTGGACGTGTGGGCCTGGAAGCCACTCATGTTAATTATGAGCCTACGCGCTTATTTAATATAGTGGTGGAATCGGGGAAAGAAGCGATTGTTGATATTGAAATGCTTGAAAAAATAGGCGTGTCGGAGGACGTAGTACTGGTTACCGGAAGACGCGAAAAGCTGGCTGCCCGGCAAATGGCCACTGTGAGCGCTATGGAATTTAACGCTGAAGACACCCGACGTTTTGCAGGCAGCCGTAATGATGTAGCCAGGATGGCCTCCAATTTTGCTGGCGTGAACAGCCTGAACGATGGCAGCAACGACATTATCATCCGAGGTAATTCTCCGCTGGGCCTGCTTTGGCGTTTAGAAGGTGTAGATATCCCTAATCCTAATCACTTCGGTAGCCTGGGTGCCACCGGCGGACCAGTGGGGATGCTAAACAATAATGTTATTGGCCAGTCTACATTTTACACAGGTGCTTTTCCAGCACAATTCGGCAATGCTACAGCTGGCGCCTTCGATTTGAGCCTGAGAAGCGGTAACAATAGTAAACGGGAATTTACCGCCCAGGTTGGATTTAACGGCCTTGAATTAGGTGCCGAAGGACCTTTTAGTAAAAAGAGTAAAGCTTCTTACCTGGTTTATTACCGGTATAGCATTCCCGGATTGATCAGCTCATTAGGTGTTGATGTGGGCACCGGCGCTGCTGTTCCGGCTTACCAGGATATTAGTTTTAAAGTAGACCTGCCTACTAAAAAAGCCGGCCAGTTTACACTATTTGGAATGGGAGGTAATAGTAATATCAACTTCAAGGGAGATTTAAAAGACACGGCCAATTTCTATAATGATCCTTATAGCAATTTGTACAATGCTACAAAAATGGGTGTTGCCGGCATAAAGCATAGTTATTTTTTCAATAATACCACTTCCTATACTTTAACTGTGGCGGCTACAGGCACTAATGTCACCACCAGGCAGGATTCATTGGATACGGAAAGAACAGCCCATAAAAATTTCAGGCAAAATGGCAACGAATGGCGCTACCTGGCCAGTTTGGTGGTGAATAAGAAATTTTCTGCCAGCGACAGGCTTACTGCGGGCATCACTGCCGATCAATTGCATTATAGCTACAGCGACAGTATGCGAAATGCCGATTATGGCTTCATTCCTTTCGCCGTGGAAAAAAACCATACACAACTCTTACGTGGCTTTGTACAATGGCAGCATCGTTTTAGTCCGCGGCTTACGCTGAATACAGGTGTGTACAGCCAGTACCTTGCGCTTAACAGCAATACCTCGGTAGAAGGCAGGCTTGGCGTGAGGTATGCCCTGCCTGCGGCCGGAGCGTTAACCCTGGCTTACGGAAGGCATAGCCAAATGCAATCGCTGATGAGCTACTTTCATCAAACAAGTGTAGGTAGTCAATATATACAAACCAACCGCAACCTGGATTTTACCCAAAGCCATCATATTGTTGCGGGTTGGGAAAAAGCATTAAAAAATAACTGGAAATATAAGCTGGAAGCTTACACGCAATTACTAGGCAAAGTGCCGGTAGAACAAAGGCTATCTGATTGGTCCGCGCTCAATATCGGCGCCGGTTATGGAGCTGGGTTAGAGGATAGTCTGGTCAACAACGGGACCGGTACCAACTATGGCCTGGAGCTCACAGTAGAAAAGCCTTTTGCTGACGGATACTATGCATTAGCTACCGTTTCGATATTTGATTCGAAGTATAAAGGGAGCAATGGTGTAGAACACAATACGGTATTCAACGGTAACTATGTAGCGAATGCCCTTGCAGGAAAAGAGTGGCGGATTGCCGGAATGCATACTATTGGCGCAGACATGAAAGTGGTTACGGCTGGAGGCAGGAGGTTTACGCCTATTGATGAAGCTGCTTCCAAAATAGCAGGCAGGGTTATCTACTACGAATCCCGATCATTTGAAGAAAAAACACCGGCCTATTTTCGTTTGGATTTTAAGCTTACCTACCGTATGAACAATAAAGGATTTATGCAGGAGTTTTTTGTGGACTTCCAGAATGTAACCAATCATAAAAACATATTTAATCAATGGTACGACAGCCGTTCGTGTAAGATCCGCACCCAGAACCAGTTGGGATTCTGGCCTAATTTCAATTACCGTATACAGTTTTAGCTAGTAGAAAATAAAACCCCGGGAGCATAATTACTTCCGGGGTTTATACTAATTATAGGTATACCTGTTTACTACCATTTCGCAACATCCTTTGCGTTTACAAGCGTTTTATCTACCTTGATATTATTACCTCCCAAAACTTTGAGGAATAGTTTTGTGTCTTTGGGATAAACAGCTTTATTAATTTCAATATTGCTGCTGTTATTTACCAATACTACAGGGTCCTTTTGCTTACTTTCAAATTTTACCTGGTCCAGCACAATTCCATCAGCCAGGATCAGTTCAGCGCCAATATCCGTGATAAGCGTAGTATTTTTTATACGAATATTTTGTATCGCCGCCTCGGGCAGGCCACGCACAAAAATGCCCTTCTTCGCACCATCGCAAACAATATTATCAAATTCCATGTCTTTGAACACCGGTGTACCTTCGCCAAAAGTGGTGTCTACTTTTCTTACACCATCTGTTGCAAAAGTTACCGCGTAATGCATATCAAAGAAAATAGCTTCCTGTTCAATATTGCGCATCTGGATATTACGGGCGTAAATTTTTTCTACCACACCCCCTCGACCACGTGCTGATTTGAAACGTAAGCCCTTATCGGTACCAACGAAAAGACAATTCTCAATAAAGATATTTTTAGTACCGCCGCTCATTTCACTACCCACTACTACACCGCCATGACCTTTATACACGAGGTTATTCCTGATAATACCATTCTGCGTAGGCATGCCCCGTTTGCGCCCCTCTTCGTCTTTGCCTGATTTAATACAGATAGCATCATCTCCCACATCAAACACACAATCTTCTACAATAAAATTTTTGCAAGACTCAATATCCAATCCATCTCCGTTATGGGAGTAGTCGGGGTTTTTTACCGTTACATTCCTGATGATCAGGTCTTCGCTCATTAAAGGATGCAGATTCCAGGCGCCAGAGTTCTGGAAAGTAACACCCTCAAGCAAAATGCGTTTGCATTGTGTCAAAACCAAAAGGTTGGGTCTCAGAAAGTCCTTCATATCGGCATAGTCACTCAAAGACTTACCTGGCTCCAGCAACATGCTGCGTTTCGTTTCGCTGGCTACCTTAAACTGTTCTGAAGGATACCATCTTTTTCCATCCGTACTTAAAACACCACCCGATTTTACCCTGGCGTTCCAGAAAGATTCGGTAACAGCGGATTTGGTCAACCCCCTCCAGATATCGCCATTACCGTCAATTACACCGCCGCCTGTGATCGCAATATTTTCGGCATTTTTTGCCCATATCGGCGACTGGTTGCGGGCGGAGCTCCGGCCTTCATAACTACCGGCAACTATTTCATATTTTGTCTTGTCGTCTGTAAACAGCAACATTGCACCTTTCTGTACATATAGGTTTACATTACTTTTTAGTTCCAGCGGACCCGTAAGCCAGATACCGAACGGTACCACCACCACTCCACCACCATTGGCATTGCAGGCTTTGATGGCTTTGGTAATACTTTCAGTATTCAATACTGTGCCGTTAGATAGGGCGCCGTACTTTACAATATTGAAGCTGTCTTTTTTAAATGAAGTTTTCCTTACTTCAGGTAGTTTGTTCCAGCTAAACTGTGCCTGAACTGCTGTGGAAAAAGCTGCAAGGATAATGGCTGCAAAAATGTTTTTGATCATTTCACGTTATTAGTTAATAAAAAGTCCGGAATCGGTTTCAATCAAGATGGTTATGGCAACCAACCGGAATTGTTCCAAAAATAAACGATTCACAGGCGGTAATGCTTACAAAAGCCGCAATCGATTGCGAAGATACGCGCGTTCCCGGCCATGCTAATTGGAGTGCATGCACATGAGTGGGGCAGTTGTATGAATATCCGGCCAACACGTATAGGTATACCCTATTTACTTACTTATGGAAAGCGAAGCTGCTACTTATAATAAATGCACAGGCAGTTGTACTCAATTGATTCTGAATATCCTTATCTTTCGGGCATACTTTTTGGAACGCTCAAGTCTAAAAAAACAAACAAATGAAACAACTATTTATAATTGCCTCTATTGCTGCATTTTCTTTTACAGCCTGCAAGTCTAAAACAACGGACACGGGTGATACACCGGCGCCCGCCACTGCCAGCCAGTACTACGAGCAGGTAGCAGCATTGGAAGAAACCATGTCGGAGCCCCTCTTAACCACAGAAGCGGCGATAAAAGCAAGAGGTGATAAAAAAGATTTTGACGGTATTGCACGTTCGGCTAAAGCTATGGAGGATACAGTTGATCTGAGAATTGATGCATTGAAAAAGCTGGAACCGGTAGGTAAGGGCGGCGAAGATTTTAAACTGGTGGCCACCCGATATTTCGAATACATCAAAAGCATTTACACCTCTTATAAAAAAATAGGTGAGGCAAAAACAGAAGAAGAAAGAATGAAAGGTGCTGATGAAATGACCAATATCATTAATGGTCAGGCTGCAGTAATGGCCAACCTGCAATCGGCTCAGGCAAAATTTGCCGCTGATAACGGCTTTACGATTAATCAATAAGATCCCTGGGATTGAGATTTACCGATATGAAAAAATGTTGGAAAGACAGGTGCTGTTGATCAAAAAGATGAAGTGTTTTCTCCTAGAGTAGGTTGAGGCTATTCAACAGGGCTTCTTAGAAGAATTTGGTTTACCAGGAGGTATTCAATCACAAACCGGTCGTGTAGCAGGCACTTCAAAAGCCACGAACTTCCCCGAATATTTCAGAGCGGAGGGTGGAATCAGCTATCAAAAAGGCCCCTATACGATCTCCATGCTGCTGAACAACCTGCTGAATGATCAAAGACTGATGACCGCAGGATCTATGACCACCCTCCACTGGGTTGGCAAACTCCAAAGAAGCTGTTCCCATATTACTCATACATAGTGGAGGCTCGTAGAAATATGAGAATAGTATTACCTAGAGGTTTTAAACAACTTTACTTTCAACCTTAATTAAGAAAAGAGGCGAACGTTCGCCTCTTTTCTTTTTCATAATATGTAGGTAGATTAGATTTTCACCAACACCTCCTGCTCGCCACCTTCGTCATTTAACAAAATAAAGGATTCGCCCGTCTCCGTTCCATTAAGCGTTATTTGAACGCTGTTCTTTTTTTGTTCGTTTAACACTTTGATTTTATAAAGCGTAGCTCCAAAATTATAGTTCACTTCAAATTCGGGCCAGCTATCGGGGACACAAGGACTGATGTGGAGCTCGTTACCTCTTTTCTGTAACCCTAAAATGTGTTCCAATGCTAACTGGTACGTCCAGCCGGCAGAACCCGTGTACCAGGTCCAACCGCCCCGGCCCTCATGTGGTGCCACACCGTATACATCTGCAGCCATTACATAGGGTTCCACCTTATACTTATGGGTTTCCTGGTTATTAACCGCATGATTTACGGGGTTAACCATCGAGAACAGTTCCCAAACTTTTTCGCGATCTTTTTTAATCGCAAAAGCCATCATCGTCCAGATAGCTGCATGCGTATACTGGCCGCCATTTTCTCTTACGCCGGGTACATAGCCTTTGATATATCCAGGGTATAGATCCGACTTATCAAAAGCGGGTGTCAGCAATTTAATGATGCCATTCTCCCGATCTACCAGGTGTTCGTTTAAAGATGCCATGGCTTGCTCAATTCTGTCTGGTTCGCCAGCGCCTGATATTACCGACCAGCTCTGTGAAATAGAATCAATTCGACACTCTTCATTTTGTGAAGATCCCAAAGGCGTTCCGTCATCGAAGTAAGCACGGCGATACCACTCACCATCCCAGGCATTCTTATTAATGTTATCCTTCAGCTTCTCGGCCTGGCTGATACATTTAATATGAAACTCCTTGTCATCATAGTTATCCGCAATTACGGAAAATTTCATTAATACATCATATAAGAAAAAGCCCAGCCATACACTTTCGCCTTTGCCATGCTCGCCTACTTTATCCATACCGTCATTCCAGTCGCCCGAGCCAATCAGCGGCAATCCATGCTCACCAAACTTCAACCCAAAGTCGATCGCCCGTTTACAGTGATTGTACACCGTTTCCCACTCGTTCAAAAACACAGGTAAATCATAATAGCTCTCTTCATCGGGGCGCAGCGGACGACCTTCTATATAAGACACATACTCATCGAGCACAGCAGTATCATTCGTAGCTTCAATATAGCGGGCTGTCACATAGGGCAACCATAAGTAATCATCAGAACAGGTAGTACGTACCCCGCGACCCGTTGGCGGATGCCACCAATGCTGTACATCCCCTTCTTTAAACTGTCTTGATGCGGCTAACAATATCTGCCCTCTTGTTACATCAGGACGGGTATGCATCAATGCCAATGTATCCTGCAACTGATCTCTGAAACCGAAGGCCCCACCCGATTGGTAAAAGCCACTCCTACCCCATATTCGACAGGCCAGTGTTTGATATACCAGCCAGCCATTCGTGATCACGTTAAAGGCTTCATCTGGTGTTTTAATATACACATTTCCCAGTATTTGATTCCAGGTATCATGAATTTCCGATTGGGCTTCATGAACAGTATCTGCATTCTTATATTTAGAAGCCAACATCCGGGTATCCTGCTCCGATTTGCCGCTGCCCATCCTGAAGACAACTTCTTTTTCCTCATCAGGCAGCAGCTCTACACCTATTTGTATAGCAGTACAGGGATCTAATGCGGCGCCGTATTTATTAGACAATTTCTCCCTGAATAATCCCTCAGGATTGGCCAGTGATCCATTTCTACCGATGAACTCTGTACGGTCGCAGGTAAAAGACCTGTTGGTGCCATCAGCGTCAAAGAAAGATATTCTTTCGGCAAATGTGCCGTTGTAATGATTGCGCGCAAATAAAACGCCTGTTTCCAGATCTTTTTCAGTAACTACATGCATGCGTGTGCTGGTAGCCGTATCCCCCAACACCCATTCCACATAACCGGTAACAGAAAGTTTTCTTGGCCTGGACGATATATTCTTTACTCTTAATACCGTAAACTTCACAGCATCATTAACATCTACAAAAACCCACATTTCAGACTTAATACCAAAAGCTATATGCTCAAACACGGTATATCCAAAACCGTTACGGGTTATATACGGCTTACCACTTTTCGCAGGCAATGGCGTTGGCGACCAGTATTTACCACTGATCTCATCCCTGATATAATAAGCTTCCCCTGTTTTATCAGAAACCGGATCATTCTTCCAAGGTGACAAGCGGTAGGAATGCGCATTTTCGGCCCAGGTATAACCCGATCCACTTTCGGAGATCATAGTGCCAAAGTCTGCATTGGCAATAATATTAACCCATGGTGCGGGCGATGTTTGATCTTGTGTTGTTAAAATAAAATACTCTTTACCGTCTGGAGTGAACCCCCCGGTACTATTATTAAACACCAGGTTATCGGGTAAGCTTACCTTTTCATCAGACTCAAATAGCTGGTGACCCGCTACTTTCAACGCAGGAGGCAAGGCTTTGGCTGGCTTTTGTTTCGCCATCTGCTCCTGAAGGCTGCCCGCATTATCGTAAAATATTAAACGTGCAACAGTTTGAAATAATATCCTGTCCTCAGTTGAAAGCTGATCACCCTGGCGAATAAAGATACCGCCCGGCTGGTCTACTGTAGCGCCACCCATAGCCGTTACAAAGCCCATGATCTGGTCATGCAGCAATTGGCGGTAAGTCCCAAAATCATCGTTCCATATAATCAGGTCTACTGCCAACCCTTTCATACGCCAATAAGAATGTGCCTTGATCAATTGCCGTACCAGCGCAGTATTGTCACTGTCCTGTACTCTTACCAAAACAATGGGAAGATCTCCGGAGATCGAATATCCCCAAAGACCCGACTGGCCTTTTCGATTGCCCGCAATAATATTAGTTTCGGCACGATGTGTCGCATTGGAATATAAAATATGGCCGGCTATTGAGTTGAACAATTGGGCTTCCGCTTCGCTGGCATTGATCTGCCTTAACAGTACCTGGCTATGCGTCCACGACAATTCAAATGCCCGGTTCTTTAAATACATATCATCGTATTTGTCAATCAGGTGCTGGCAATTGTCTTCCGTTTCTGTTATGCCTATTACAATTTCGAATGTAGCCGTTTGCCTTGGTTTTAGGGTGATCTTATATTTGATAGCGGCAACGGGGTCCAACACGGAGCCATCGGTACCAGACATAGGTCCGTTATTAGCTACTGACAATGGCGAAGCCAATGAGCGGGTTCTGCCGATAAAACGCATCCGGTCGCTCTCAAAAGATATCTCTTCTTTTTCTGTACCTGTAACATTCATCATAAAAAACATCCATGGTGGCTGTTCATTTTTAGATCTTGCTCTGCGGGTACAAAGAATCGCTTTATCATTTTCGCTGATCCTGGTTTGTACAAAAAGATTACTGAAAGCCGGGTGTGCTTCGTCAGCTGCCTGTGGCGCTATCACTACTTCTGTATAACCCGTTACCTCAAGTGTTTTTACAGCATTACTTTTATTGGTAATTTTAATCCGCCTGATCGAAACATCATCTTCAGGAGAAACTACAATATCTGTTTTTGTCTCAAAGTCTTTGTTCACCCGCCTGAACTCAACATGCCCCTGCGAGAAGATAGTTTCATCTATCTCCAGTTTTTTACGTGTAGGATGATAAGTATTAGACCAAAGATCCTGGCTGGAGACATCTTTTATATAACAGAAAGTACCCCAGTTATCTTCTGTGACATCTTCCCGCCAGCGGGAGATTGCCATGTTTTTCCAGCGGCTATAACTGCCCCCGGAATTGCTGATCGCCATATGATAACGTCCATTCGAAAGTAATTGTACCTCGGGTATGGTTGTATTGGGCGTTCTTATAATTCTCATGTGCGCTTCATGACTAGCTACCGTTTTGCTGGCGGCGCTATCATCCTGCGTATAATAGTTGGTGGCCTTGGGCGCTTTTTCTTTCAACAGTAATAATGCAGATTGAAACTGGGGATCACGCTCAAATCTTTGTTGCATTTTTTCACCCAGCAGTAAACGGGCTATAGACAAAAAGCCCATTCCCTGGTGGTGCGCCATAAAGGACCTGATGATTACATGCGACTTACCGCGCGGCATTCTCGAAGGTGTGTAATCTATTGCCTCGTAAAATCCGTAATGCCCCTCGAATTCATTTTTGGATAATGTCAACAGGTTTTTCAGAGCAGGCTCCGGGTCTATCATCAGCGCCAGCATGGTAGCATAGGGCGCTATTACAAGATCCTGGCCCAGGCCACGCTTTAATCCTGTGCCGGGAACACCGAATGCCTGGTATTGATAATTGAGATGTGCGTCTACCAGGTTAAAACCAGATTCGGAAATACCCCAGGGTATATCTTTCTTTCTTCCATAATCTATTTGATTGTGTATAATGCCCCTGGTAGTACGTTCAAGTAAAGTGTTCTCATAAGAAGGCATTACCAGTTCTGGCATCAGGTATTCAAACATCGATCCGCTCCAGGACAAGAGTACAGGCGCGGCTCCATCATTAGTAATCAGGCGCCCCAAAACAAACCAGCTATCCTGTGGTACTTTACCCTGTGCAATAGCCGTAAAAATACCCAGTCTCGCTTCTGATGCCAGTATATCATAGTAGCTTTTATCTTTTACGTCTTCGCTTACATTGTAACCAATATAAAACAGGTGCTTCTCTTCGTCGTACAGAAAGTCATATTCTACCTCAGCAAAGCCAGCGCATTCATTCACCAGTTTTTCAATTCTACTAAGCTTTTCCAACGCATGACTATGCGCGGATTGCACCGCGGTTTTCAGGCTTTTTAACCATTGCTGATGCCCGCCCGCTTCATTCGACAATTGGGTAATAAGTGGTAACAGGTTATCTTGAAGGTCTCTTATCTCTATTAAAGAAGGAATATCCTCTAACCTTTTTAACGCATCAAGTCCTGCAGGTACCGGCAACAGATCGGCCCATGGCGTTAACAGCGATAGTGAAAACTGTGCATCAGCAATCTGGGCTTCAAACTTGGTCAGCCAGCTTTGCAATTCCGTATTGGCAACAGCGGCCTTGTCTGCTTTCACCAAAGCAACCTGCTGCAATAATTTTTCGAAATAGGTTTTCTGAATATCTAATGTTTGAACGGGCGATTGGGCTAGCCGATCCAAATAGGCATCTGTCTCTTTAAAAATACCCGGTGCATCAGGAGCTGCCTGCTTCGCGGCTTTCCAGGTATGATGCAATCCTTCATAAAAGTTTTGATTGAAAATTTTATGATATGGCAACTCCAGCAAACCCTGTCGCAATACCAGCATATTTGCTACAAAGTTTCCACTATCTACAGCCGAAATATAACGGGGATACAATGGTTGCAGATTGGTAGTGTCGTACCAGTTATAAAAATGCCCCTTATAGCGCTCCATATCGTTAAGCGCGTTAAAAGTATTTTGTGTACGCTCCACCAGCTTACATAGTGAGATATATCCAAAGTCGTACGCTGATAGATTAACCAGCGTAGAAAGACCAATATTGGTGGGAGAGGTACGATGCGCAGTTACCTCAATCGGTTTTTCCTGGTAATTATCCGGCGGCAGGTAATTATCTCCGGCTACCACAAAGTCTTCAAAGAAAGCCCAGGTTTTACGGCTGATCACCTGTAAAAAATCAGTTTCAGAATCAGACAAAGAAAAATCCTTACAGCTTCGCTGCCGGCTCACACTCCAGGCTACTACCGGGGAAATAAACCATAGCAATAAAAACGGACCGGCTATAAAAAGTGACGAAGGTTGAAAAATAACCACCAGGGTTGTGATGATGGCTACCAATACAACAGCCTGCCACATATAACTATAGGCATTGGCAATGCTTTTCCTGCCTCCGGACTTTTGAGCCGCGTAGGGCGTCCACTGTAATAATCTTCTTTTGGAAAGAAGTAAGCGCCAATTGGCTAAAAATATCGCATCTGCATTTTTGAAAGCTTCGAATGGAAGCACTACAATATTGTAAAAAACCTGCGCAACGCTCTTCTTAAAAGCATCGATAACTTCAGCAATATGGGATCTGGTGTCCAGGTCCTTTGGCTTCCTGAAGAGTTGAATAATTCCGCTGACAACAGGCATGAAAAACCAGAACACCATAAAGCCAATCATCCATGCACCTGGATTAGGGAATAATAGCCATATCAGCACCAGCAATAATAGCATAGCGGGTGTAAGAAGACTGCGCTTAATATTATCCCATATTTTCCATTTGGATAGAGATGAAATATAGTTACGCTTTAGCTTGTTTTGATCATCGGGAGCAAAAGGCAAACCCCAGGTAGCGATCTGCCAGTCACCTCTAATCCATCGGTGGCGGCGGCTCACATCTGTCCAGTAGGTTTCCGGATAATCTTCAAAAAGCTGCACATCGGTCAACAAACCTGAACGAACATAAGAGCCTTCCAGCAGGTCATGGCTCAGAATGCGATTCTCGGGAAAGGCTTTACCCAATACTTTTTCAAACACATCGATATCGTAAATTCCTTTACCAATAAACGAACCTTCTTCAAAAAGATCCTGGTACACATCGGACACCAGTTGTGTATAAGGGTCCAGGCCGGAGTCGTTGCTATGCATGCGCGCATAAATGGAACTGGTTTTCGCAGGCAGGTTGATCGCTGTTCGGGGCTGCAGGATACCGTAACCTTCTACTACCCTTTTTTTCTTTTCGTTGATCACCGGTTGGTTCAACGGATGCGCCATAGTTGCAATCATCTTCCAGGCAGATTCCCTGGGCAATAGCGTATCTGCATCCAGCGTAATTACATACTTTACCTTTGCTAATACCGATGTATCACCCACTACCACCGAAAAATCATCATACCCTGTATTCCTCAACAAGCTGTTTAGTTCTCCCAGCTTTCCTCTTTTACGTTCATAACTCATCCACACTTTTTCTTTCCTGTTCCATTTACGCGCACGGTGCATCAGAAAGAAGCGGTCTTCCGTATTATCCTTTGCATACTTTTTATTCAACAGCTGGATCTCTTCTTTAACATGAGCCAGCAATGCATCATCCTGGGGCATTGTTTCCTGTGGCGCATCTGCAAAATCTGTCAACAGACAGTAGTATAAATTCTTTTGAGGGTTGGACAGATATCTTACTTCCAGATCGCTCACCAGCTCTTCGATACCAGCCTTGCTTCCGATAAGGCAAGGCACGGCTACTACTGCGCTGTACACATCTGGTATCGTTCCTGAAAAATCGAGCTTGGGTAGCGGTTTTGGCTTTACTACCATCGTAGATATCCAGTTGATTACAACTGTGGCAAAATGTCCAAGTATCACGAAAAGCAAAAGGCCCGTGACTATGCTTAATATAATGGCATTCGTTTCTTTATATACCGTTAATCCCAATAAAACACTTATCACTAATGCAAACAGGAAGGTTGAGCCTGCATATAATGGCAATCTTTTTTTCCTGAAGAATAGTTTTAAGTGGTCGCTTACATCCAGTTTTGTGTTGGCGGCCTGTACCAATTCATCCCGCCCTTTATCTACTAAAAAATAGCCCACATGATGCTGACGTTCGGGCTTACCTGATTCTTTTCTCTTTGCAGCCAGCTCAATTGCCAACGATGCAACTTCATGCTCCGCCATCCTGGATTTCTTGCCGATCCACTCAACTATATGGCGGTAACAGTCCCGGGTTTCGAAATCCATCAATGGGTAAGTACCCGTAATATCTCTCTGCAATATCTGCTCTACCGCACTTACACTCTCAACAAACTCTTTCCACTCAGTTGTTTTCAAAAGCCTGATGCTCTCAATACTGTTACGCATAGACACCTGGTCTGCCGCCTGGCTTTGATTGTGAATATTCACCAGCTCAGCTACAGAATGCCCGGTATCTGACAACTGCTGTTCTATCCAGGATAGGGGAATAGCCAGCCCCTGACCCTTACCCTGCATGCGCCTGGTAAACTCGGCTACAAAAGCGCTATTCAGCGATACATCACTCTTCGCCATCTCAGCAGTAGCGATAATAATACTGCGTGGTTCGGTTTGTGCAATTTTTATAAATTCTTCTGACCAGTAAATAGCATCATTTTTATCTAACCGGTCTATCGCTATCCTGGAAGCGATGCGCCTTATGTTTTCCAGGATCGCAAACCTTAACATGATGGGAATCGCCCATAGCTCGCCAATAGTTAAAACATTTTTAGTTTGATACCCGTTGATGAAAGCGGTAAGGTTGGCTACATCGATACGGCCATCGCTATGTGAAATAATTTCAAGAGCAATATCATAAACCCTGGGCATACCGGCCGATTTGCCTTTAGCCAAAATAGGAAGGGTTTGGCTATATCCCTTGGGTAAGTGTTTACGTGAAATATTGATCTGTTCTTTAATAAGGTAAAGATTATCTAAGAACCACTCGCTGGCCGGTGCAATCGCTTGCTTCTCTCTAATGGTTTCAGCCAACATTTCCTGCACTTTAACGATCACTTCTTCATTATCGTTCAGCCTTCGCAGTACTTTATCGGGCTGCTTTGTTGAAAGTATTTCGTGCTGGGCGGCTACACGTACCCCATGAGATTCCATTTGCGCATTGCTCAGGAGATCTAATCTAAACGGGTCTTCATTTTTAAAAGGATAAGTTCCTTCGGAGGTAAAATACTCTCTCATCCTGTTCACAAAATCATCAACGGGCCTTGCTATTTTCATCCGGCTATTATTTAAAAAGTGTTCAATAATTTATAGTGGGGAATTTTTTACACACTACACCTTATTATCCTGTTTATTTTACGGTTTAGATCATTACAATTTTCAAGCCGGGATTGACTAACCTTACTATTAATCAATAAAATAGCCGCTCCATTGGAAGCGGCCATGTTTTCACCAACAATCATTAATTGGCTACTTTTTCTTAATACTGATTGCTACGCCACCGCTCCTGGCCAGCTTGCAGGGTAGTTTTGTTTTGCTGTTTATTTTCTTTTTATAAATATGGTAGCTCTGAGGATTATTGATATAGTCGGCGTCCTTACCGTCTTCATAAATAATTGCTTCATAATTTGCACCAGCCGGTAAAAAGCTAAAATCAATATTTAAAGTTCTGGCCTGCTCATCTGTAATGCCTCCCACAAACCATTCATCCTTTGCTTTCGCTTTCCTGGCAATTAATATATGATCACCTGGTTCTGCACTTAATATTTTCGTATCATCCCAGTCAACCGCAACGTCTTTTATGAATTGAAACGCATCCGGAAATCTTTCATAATTATCAATAATATCCGCAGCCATTTGCAATGGACTATACATCGTTACGTATAAAGCTAATTGTTTAGTAAGGGTGGTTTGTACAAATCGTTTATCTCCCGGAAAATAGTAATCCAGTTTTGTTTGAAAAATACCAGGCGTATAATCCATAGGACCGCCAATTAAACGCGTAAAAGGTAATATGGTAGTATGCTCAGGATTGTTACCTCCAAATGCTTCATATTCTGTGCCTCTTGCTGCCTCTGCGGCGATCCAGTTAGGATAAGTGCGATTTAGCCCGGTAAGATGCACCGATTCATGTGAATTTACCATTACTTTGTGTTGCAGGGCTTTATCAATTACACGTTGATAGTGTTGCACCATCCATTGACTGTAGTGATGCTCGCCCCGCGGAATAATATTGCCTACATAACCTGTTTTTACCGCTTTGTAGCCATACCGGTCCATAAATGAAAAAGCAGTATCAAAATGGCGCTCGTAATTGGTAACCGAAGAAGAGGTCTCATGGTGCATGATCAACTGCACGTTTTTGGATTTGGCATAATCTGCTAATGCCTGTACATTAAAATCGGGATAGGGTGTTACAAAATCGAATACATATTCTTTCGACTTGCCAAACCAATCTTCCCATCCTTCATTCCAGCCTTCTACCAGTACCCCATCCAAACCATGCTTTGCTGCGAAGTCAATATACTTTTTAACATAATTAGTGTTTGCCGCATGTGTACCATTGCTGTGTAGTTTAAAATAATCCGTTTTACCCAGGTGCACATTATTAATGTTAGCATAGTTCCAGGTAGATTTACCCATGATCATCTCCCACCAGACACCTACATATTTTACAGGTTTTATCCATTCGGTACTTTCGTATTTAGTTGGCTCATTAAGGTTGAGCACCAGCTTAGAGGACAGTATATCTTCTGCCTTCTTGCTAATAATAACTGTTCTCCAGGGCGTATGAAAAGGCGTCTGAATATATCCCTTCTTTCCCTGCGCATCAGGCGTTAAATGAGATTTCAGTATCAATCTATCTGCATTCAGGCTTAAATGTAAAGCAGGATAATCAACCAGTGCGGCTTCGTGAAAGTTAAGATAGAAACCATTGTCTGTTTTCAGCATTAACGGCGTTTGCAGGGTCCCCGGTGCAATGGTTTGCGACGCATTGCCATCATAACTTTTATCGAACAACAAGGGCACTTCAGACAACTTAGAAGTAGTATAATTGTACTCCTGCGTATCATAGTCACCGGGAATCCACCAGGCTTTGGCATCTCCCGGCAATGCAAACTCCGTAACTTCTTCCTTTATCACGAAGTAATTTAAATTGGCCTGCTCGGGAAACTCATAGCGCAACCCTAAGCCATCATTAAACAGGCGAAAACGTATGGATATCTCCCTTTGGTAAGCAGGTTGTGCCAGGAAAACGATCAGCTCTGTATATTGATTATGTATCTGCTTTAGTTCGCCTAAAACAGGCTGCCATGTTTCGTCGGCCTTGTTGATTTTATAATCTTTAATACCAAATCCATCTGTAAAAGCAGGACCTTCGGTTACTTCGAGGCCCAGCTTACTTTCTGATAAAACCCGCTGGTTATTAAAACTCACCTTATAAAGGGCAACACTATCCTTCACCTCAAATGTAAGCTGCAGCGCACCATCCGGTGATCGTATCATCTGCGCATTTGAGCAGGCAACTGCAAGTGTCATAGCAACCATGGCAATCAATCTTTTCATTTGTATATTTTAAGAAAAGCAAAAATAGGCATTTCCCCTTTAATGTGTACTTAAAACACATTAAAATATGGCATAAAAAAAACCGCTGATCCTTCAGCGGCTATTAAGTTTCAATAGGGTCCTATCTTCCATATACTAAAATAGCGCCCTGATTAGCACGGCGGCCATACCGGTCCGTGTTATAATCAAGATTGATCTGCCGTATATTACTGTTCCGATTTCTTAATCTAACAGTACGGTTATTACCGTTTAGCTTGTAAGACTCGCGTCTGCCGTTGTCATATACTACAGTTGCTCCGTATAAATTAATGTCCCTGCCAGTAGTTGTAAACCGGAGTTGCGAAAAGTTATTGTATCGCCCGCGTGGATAAATGGCTTCACCACGGCTTCTGGAATCTGCACGTCGCTCGCCCAATAGTGCCCAATTGTCGCTACGTCCCCGACCATAATCCCTGTCATTTTGAACATATTGAGTGCTGCTGCAGCTCACCAGCAATACAACTACAACTAATAACAGTCCTGTCCATTTTAAATGCTTATTCATATACCTGGTTTTATTGCTATACTTAATGGGTTTACATTTCAGAGACAGCGCTTTGCTTTTTAACGTTGTAAAGCAGTCCTTAAGATTTTGCAAAAAAACAACCGCCCCGAAAGAGGCGGTTCTACTAACCCGTCAAATAAAATATACCTGTTAAGAATTTTTCAGCTCCTCTATTTTTTCCCTGATCTTTCCTTCAATTTCGCCCGCCAATTCAGGATTATCAGTCAATAAGCTTTTTACTGCATCACGTCCTTGTCCCAGTTTATCGCTATTGTAACTGTACCAGGATCCGCTTTTTTGAATGATATTGAGTTCAACCCCCATATCGATGATCTCGCCGGTTTTGGAAACACCTTCACCAAAAATGATATCGAATTCGGCAGCACGGAATGGCGGCGCAACCTTATTTTTTACCACTTTTACTTTTACACGGTTACCGATTGCTTCATCACCATCTTTAATTTGCGCAGAGCGGCGAATATCCAATCTTACAGAGGCATAGAACTTCAGAGCATTACCACCGGTAGTAGTTTCGGGATTACCAAACATTACCCCGATCTTTTCACGAAGCTGGTTAATGAAAATACAAATGGTATTGGTTTTAGAAATAGTAGCGGTAAGCTTACGTAAAGCCTGGCTCATCAAACGGGCGTGTAATCCCATTTTGCTGTCGCCCATTTCTCCTTCCAGCTCGCTCTTAGGTACCAGGGCAGCTACCGAGTCAATCACCACGACATCCAGTGCTCCTGAAAGAATTAAGCGATCCGCAATTTCCAGGGCCTGCTCACCATAATCAGGCTGGCTTATCAAAAGGTTATCTACATTTACTCCCAGTTTCTGTGCATATACACTGTCAAAAGCATGTTCCGCATCAATAATGGCACACATACCACCTTTTTTCTGCGCTTCAGCTATTACGTGTGTAGCAATGGTTGTTTTACCGGATGATTCAGGGCCATATATTTCGATTACACGGCCTTTAGGTAAGCCGCCAATGCCTAACGCGGTATCAAGTCCGATAGAGCCTGTAGAAACCACAGCGTGTGCTTCTACCGCCTTTTCATTCATCATCATTACACTACCCTTACCATAATCTTTATCGATTTTTTCCATGGTAAGCTTTAGTGCTTTAAATTTCTCGTTATTAACGTCTATCTCGGGTAATTTATCTGTCTTTGCCATAATCCAAAATTACAATTTAGCTATCTCCTGTCTAAAATAGTTATCAACACAAAACTAATATATTTAGCACAACAATGCTAATTTATTTGGATTTATTTTCGTTAAACTATAAAATCAAATACACATCCCTGTAAAGAGTGAACTAGAGAGCGTTGTACAAAACATACAGTTCCTTAAAGTGGTGCGGACATATGATTTAATTATTTTTTTAATGGCACACTATTATTATATTTATGATTATAAATCATGCTTTTATGAAAAATTTATTGTCATTAATCCTTCCTATTTTTTGTATTTCTGTTGTGGGCGCTCAAACGCCGTCGGAAGTTTTATTTAATAAGTATGGAAATAAAAAGGGTGTCGAACTGTTTGTCACATCCCAGCCCGCTTTAAAGGTCGATGCCAAGAACATTGCTGTCTCAAGTGTTATCAGGGAAATGAGCATTGCGGCAGAGGATGAAGACAGCGAAAAAAAGTCCAAACTCTACAATAAAGTGAAAAGAGATTGCATGAAGTTGTTTAATAATAAAGACTATGTTATTATTCAACAGGATAAGGACGACATTGAATCTTTCACGGCTTTTAAGTATGCTAAAAATGGGGTATTGGAAATGTGCGTATTAACGATCAATGAAGAGAAGCTGACATTGGAATCAACCCTAACAGCCGGACTGCCGGAAACCGCGATCGCCAATGCTGAAATAAATATTAAACGGACAAAAATGTAAGGGTGGCAATTTTAGTATTCCTACACTAACATTGCAAGTCATCCAGCTGCATTGTTTATTCCCTAAAAAAGAAAGTAAAAAATTAATTAACGCAAAAAGCGCATCTTAACGATGCGCTTTTTTATAATCAGTCTCATCATTTAACCTCTTGTGTACAGAAGAACAAGATTGAATAGCATTACTCAAAATCCGTATCAGCAACCCCTTCGTTCAGTTTGTAGTTTTTCATCGAAATTTCAAAACCTTGTCCCATAATAGACTGTGTCATGGTGCCGGGTAATTTTAAACCTCCCACTGAAGTATAGTTACTAAACTCCATAGTTTGTTCTAATTCCTGGCCTGCTGCCTTTACTTTACCTTCCTGTTTCAGGAGAAATCCTGTTTTTGCAGAATAGTACTCTGTTTCCGTTTTGCCACTTGGTTTAGTTACAATAATTTTATACGCATCTTCTCCGTTCACTTTCTCAACAGTTGGAGCGCTTAACTTAAATCCATCGGTATTATAATATAACTGAGGAAACAGGCCCTTTGTATCGCCCGCTGCAGCAACCTCATCTGCACCCAATTCTTTCTTTTGTCCCATTTGCTCCTGGTAGCCTTTCTTTCCATCGAACACTCTTTTCATTACCGTCATGCCGCCCATCGACAATTGCATAAAAGATTTATTAGGCGCGGCATTTTTCATAACACCACCCAGCGACTGACCGCTCACGTTCATGGTAATTTCAGAGCTTATGGAAGTTACTTTTGCCAATGCATCTTTACCTCCAATAGCAGCAATATACTTATCTACTACCGCTTGCGCCGTAATGTTTTTATCAACACCAGCTGATGGAGCCGTAGCTGCTTCAGTTACAGGAGCAGCATAAATATCATACAGCTTAACGGGGTAGCCCAGCTTGCTCAAACCGTCTTTAACTACGGAAGCTTTACCTACAACTACGATACGGGTGTCGGCGCTGTTCAGGTATTTTTGAGCAACTCTTTTAATATCTGCTACAGTCACCGCATTGATCTTTTGCAGGTAAGTTCTGTAAAAATCATTGGGTAAGCCATTGATCAAAATCGTCGATGCATAGCTGGCAGTAGTTTGCGGACTCTCCATCCTTAAAGCAAAAAGACCGTTGTACACCGCTTTGGCAGTGGCAAGCTCTTCGGCTGTAATATTGCCCGAACGCATATTGTTGATCTCTCTTACCATTTCCACAACAGCACTATCAACCTTATCATTGCGAACTGAAGCGCCGGCTTTAAACATCGTCTGGTAACGGTCTGCAGGCAGGTTACTATAGCTGCCATAAGTAAAACCATGCTTCTCCCTGAGGTTCATAAATAGCTTACTTTCAGAACCGCCTCCTAAAATATGATTGGCCAGTACCAGAGCATGATGATCCGGGTTGGTAAAAGGATTATTAATTAAGTTCCCAACGGAAATCTCACTTTGTACTGCAGATGGTACATCGATCAGGTCGATCTCTGTTTTTGTAAGATTCGCAACCGGCGTGTTTTTCGCAATCTCAATTTTCTTACCGGTCCAGCTACCAAATGCCTTGGTGGCGTACTCTTTAGCCTGGGCCGGAGTAATATCACCCACAAAGGTTAAGATACTGCTGGCAGGGCTCAGGTATTTCTGGTAAGCACTTTTGATATCGTCGATCGTAACAGCCTCGGTAGTCTGGATCGTTTGGAATTCGCCTCTTGCTGTATTTTTCCCGTAGGAGATCGCATTTACCACCCTGGGAGAAATAGATTTCGCATTCTTTTCCTGCGATTTCAGGTTGGTTACCGCCTGTGATTTGAGCTTATCAAAATTATCTTTTTCGAAAGCCGGGTTTCTTAAAGCGTCAGCCATCAACATCAGGCTGGGTTCAAAGTAGCGGTTTAAGGCTGATACATATCCGCCACCGGAGTTTAACTCTACGGAAGCACCCATCACTTCTACCTTTTCATCAAATGCTTCTTTAGAAAGTGTTTTGGTGCCCTCGTTCAGCATATCACCCATCAAACCAATCACACCAGCCTTATCTCCTTCTACAATATCACCCCGGTTGGTAAAAAGGCTGGCTGTTATTTTAGGTAATTTATGATTTTCAACCACGAGCACCGTCATGCCGTTTGGTAAAACAAATTTTGCAGGATCGGCTATTTTGATAACAGGAGCCGGCCCTTCTTTTGGCTTTTTACTTCTGTCTATGGTTTGTGCAAATGCCGCCGTACAAAAGAATAAAGCTGCAGATGCTATAAAAACTCTCTTCATAATTGATTATTTAATGCTTACGCAATATTTTTAAAATACTATTAGATAACCGGAGCTATTATTTAGCAGCTTCCTCTTTTTTAGAAGGCAGATAATAAAGAACCACACGCTGATTTTTATTCAGGTATTTTTTAGCTACATCCTGGATATCCTGGCGCGTGATAGATTTAATAAGGTCCAGTTCGGTATTCAGATAATTGGTATTACCGTGAAAAGTGTAACCACTTGCCAGGCTTTCAGCAATTCCCATCATGGTATTGTTGCCACTTACGAAATCGTTTTCTGCCTTGTTTTGCAACTTGGTAAACTCCCCTTCAGAAATAAGAGAGGTCTGCAGCCTGGCTACTTCTTCATCCATGTCAGCCAGTAATTGATCCAGGCTTTGATTGCCATTGGGTATGGCAAAAGTTAGGTAAGCGCCATAATCTTCCAACGTATAATTGAAAGCCTGCACCGCTACCGCATTCTTCTTTTGGTCTACCATTTTTTTATACATACGGCTGCTGGCCCCTCCGCTTAAGATCTGCGAAGCCATGTCCAGTACAATGGCATCGCGCTCCTTCATGCCAATGGTACGATAAGCGGCTACAATAGCAGGGATCTGGATATTCGCATCGTACGCCGTGTCAACAATTTGCTGGGTAATAGGATCTTCTTTGATATTCACCCTTTCAATAGCCGGACCTTTGGGTATCGGACCAAAATAAGCTTCTACCAGTTTCTTGGTTTTAACCGGGTCTATATCGCCCGCTACCACCAATACCGCGTTATTAGGTGCATAGTATTTTTTATTGAAGGCTAAAAAGTCAGGCAGTTTGGTATTATCCAGGTCTTCCATGCTACCTATAATAGGCCAGTGATACGGGTGTTTGGTAAATAGTTTATTAAATACTGAAGCGATCAGGTTACCATAAGGCTGGTTATCGATACGCAATCTTTTTTCTTCCTTTACTACTTCATTTTGTGTTTTAACCCCATCTTCGTTAATAACAGGATGCATGAGGCGCTCACTTTCGAGCCAAAGCCCGGTTTCCAATTGGTTGCTCGGAAATGCCTCAAAATAGTAGGTACGGTCCTGGCTGGTATTCGCATTGTTTTGACCGCCGTTCTGGGAAACTATTTTCATGAACTGGCCTTTCTTGATATTTTTCGAGCCTTCGAACAACAGGTGCTCAAAAAAATGCGCCATTCCGGTATGGCCCACTACCTCATCTTTACTCCCTACATGGTACATTACTGAGGTAACTACCACGGGCGCTGTACGATCCTCATGCAACACTACGCGCATGCCATTGCTCAAATCGAACTCTGTAAACTTTACCTTTTGCGCCATAGCGGGCAATGCGCCAGCCAGCAACAAAAGGCCCATGTTGATTTTCTTCATCTGATTTTGTTAAAAATTAAAATAAAATATAAAAGACCAGGTGCCTGTTAGTTGAACGAAACTAATAAAAAACAGTCTTTACTAACTACCGTTCATATAATATTTTTGCAAATAAGGAAGATACTAATTGAGAAACCAACAATACCAACCCAGTCAACCTGAATGAATCATATTGAAGATAAGTGTCAAATGACCCAGTTCGCGATAATCACAGCTATAGTTCCTACTCCCAGGCCCAGGTAATACTCACGCGGTATATGTGCTGATAGCAATAAGCGTGAGGTACCCACTAACCCGGTAATTAGCATAGCCAATGCCAGGTAAACGGTAATATTAGTAGATGACGGATCAAAGCTGAGCAGGCAAAGAAAGGCTGTTGCAGTACCCAGACCAATGCCATGCATACTTATTTTTAAATAGATATTTGATAAAAGCCCGATGGATGAAGCCAGGAAAACGCTGAAGGCAAAAACCACCAGGTAATGGGGCGCCCCAGGTAAGCCTCTCCATACATACCAGATCCAGAAATACCATATATTACAAATGATGAATGGTATGATCCGGTCCTTTCGCTCCTTTAATTTGATAGAGCTGATCAGGTTGAGTCCTTTTAGCAGGAGGATACTTATAACAGGAAAAAAGGTATAGTTAATAAAGGCCCGGCCCAGCGTTAATATTTTCTCCGGCCCAGAAGCGCCCACAAATAAAAAAGGCTCTACAAATAACAGGAATGCTATTACGTACAGCGGAACGAACACAGGGTGGAACAGGTAAGATAAAAAATTAGCGATTACTCTTAATACAGGATTAGGAGCATAAGGAGGTTTTTCATCTGCCTGATGCAAACCATGGGGTGTTATAAAAAGCTGTGTAGACATACTATATCAGGCCGCAAAGTAATGAAATTATTCTCAGAGTGGCGCTTCACGCTACTTAAGCCGGTCAGCACAATAAATGCTGCCATTGCCTCAATTTCAGCCCTGCTTGTACCGTATATTGCAGAAAAGGTTGCCCGCTTTTCGTCCGCCTCAAAATAAATCGCTACAGCATCTGCCTCCAAATTTGTATACTATGGACACCCCCGGAAAATATTGAATATGGACGCTCATTATCGGCGGCAGCCTGGTATTACTTTGGGTTGTATGGACCTAGTTCAAATACAAGATCACTAGTTTAGGATATACCGTCGATACTGTTAAAAAAAATGCCCGGCCTTTAGTAGCCAGACATTTTTAACCGAAAAATTTTTTTATTTATTCCCCTTCAGGTATTTATCTAAAAACTGTTCCTGCTCCCAAAGGGTGTGTAATATATTTTCTTTAGCAGCATAGCCATGGCTTTCTTTAGGCAAAATCACCATTCTGGCCTGGCCACCCAATCCTTTGATCGCCTGGAAATACCGCTCTGTTTGCAGGGTAAATGTGCCCGGATTATTATCGGCCTCACCGTGGATGAGCAGGATCGGTTTTTTTATTTTCTGCGCATTCATAAAAGGCGACATGCCGTTATAAATCTCCGGCACATCCCAGTAATTGCGTTGTTCACTCTGGAAACCAAAAGGCGTAAGCGTTCGGTTGTAGGCGCCACTTCGTGCAATACCGCAGGCATAATCGTTAGAATGGGTGAGCAAATTGGCCGTCATAAATGCGCCATAAGAATGGCCTCCAACAGCTACTTTGCTACGATCAATAAAACCCAGCTTGTCTACTGCATCAATTGCTGCACGACCATTAGCAACCAGCTGCTCCATAAAATTATCATTCGGTTCTTTTGCTCCTTCCCCGATTATAGGGAATGAAGCGTCATCTAAAACAGCATACCCCTTGGTTACCCAATACACAAAGGAGCCATAATAAGGGAATGTAAATTCATTGGGATTCTTATCACTTTGGCCGGCACTGTTTTTATCCTTGAACTCCTGCGGATATGCCCAGATGAGTAACGGTAATTTTTCTTTTTTCGTTTGGTCATATCCCACAGGCAGGTATAAGGTTCCCGAAAGGTCTACACCATCAGCACGCTTATAGTGAATGACTTCTTTGTGCACGTTAGCGATCGCTTCAAACGGGTTTTTATTAAACGTGATCTGAATCGGCGCAATCTTCTTTTTGTAGTTCCTGAAATAATAGTTGGGGTATTCATTCGCAGACTGTACCTGCACCAATGCCATGCCGTTTTTAAAGTCTTCAATCGAATAAATGGTTTCCATTTTATCTTTTGCGGTACTTTGATACAACCTTTTCGTCTTTAGTGTTTTCAGGTTAAACTCATCAATAAAAGGAAATTGCCCCTCTTTAGTAAAGCCCTTGCCAATTAAAAAAAGGTTATCACCTTCTATTGCTAATACATTTCTGCCATATTCATTTTCTTTTGTTTCAAAGCTACCAGGGTCGCTATAAATATCCTGGTAGTTACGATCAAACACTAATTGCGGTTGCTGGCCAGGGGCCGATGGATTGATCAGGTAAGTTTTTTGGTTGCGCGTATCATACCAGCTGTCAAATAATATGGCGCTGGAAGCATTTCCCCAAACCACACCTCCATATCGTTGCTTTGTTTTAGCAATGGAAACAGGAGCAGCTGTAAAAGGTGCGTCCCATGTGAAGAGCTCATCCCGGTAATCTGTTTTATTAGCCGGATCTCCCTTGTCTAAAGCTTCTACATAATATAATGACGCTGGCTTGTCAGCACGCCAGGCCATATTTCTTTTGCCCGTAACTACCGCCCCAAAACCTTTTGGCATTATTTCAACCAGCGGTTTTTCGTTAACTATTTTCACTTCTTTGCCCTGTAAATCGTAAACAGCAGCCGCCTGCGGAAACCTGCTTAGCGGAACAATATAGGAGAACGGTTTTTTAATGGTAGTTAACATTACATAGTTGCCGTCGGGAGAAATAGACTGGTTATCGTAAATGTCAGCCGTTTTATACAGCTTCTTATCACCCGCAATGCTCACATTATATAATTCAGCACTCACCAGGGTTTCAAAATTCTGCTCATCCGTTTTATTTTTTAACAGGTCCTGGTAGGTTCGGTTTTGCGATACCTTGCCCTCGGCTAGGGAAACGATCGGTCCTTTAGGGAGATCTTTTTTTGAGTCGATCAACGCAGCTTTGTTCGCCGGGATCACCCGTACCAGCAATGTTTTGTTGTCTTTATACCAGGTATAAGGCACGCCCATATTGGCATTCAGGTTAGCTTCAGTAAGCTTTGTTGCAGCAGCGGCAGCTACATCTATTACCCAAAGCTCCACCCCTGCCTGAGTGGTATTCGTAAACGCAATCTTTGAATCGTCAGGGCTCCAGGATATATAAGTAATTCTCGCGTTCGCCGGCAAACCCGATACCTGGGCAGGCTCTGCCTTTACGTCTTTTATTTTCCGGATTTTTAAATTATTACTGTAGGTAACCGTTGCGGATATATTCGTTACCGGGTTAATCCGTAATCCCGCCAGCCGCATTTCATCCTGGTTCAGGTCGTCCAGGGTTTTGTATACGCTCCTGTAAGACAACAGCATATAGTTTTTTTTCGTATCCATAGACACAGAAGGGGCAGGCTCGTAGTCAGTAAGAGCCAGAATAGACGCTGACGGCTTTTGATAAGCCAGGTCTTCCTGCGCTATTACAGGCATAGTAAACAAAAGGCAGGCTAAGGCTGCAATGGATGGAATGCGCATTATAATCAATTTTTACAAAAATAATGCGCGGGGCAATGAAAAGCGCAATGAAACTTACCGGCTATTGGTAATGCCTTTATCTTTGTGCCAATAAATATTTTATGGATTTAACAGCGAAACTAGTACAGATGTTACCCCTGCAAAAAGGCCAGGGCAAGAATGGAGAATGGAAAAAACAGGACATTATTGTAGAAACCGGAGGACAATACCCTAAGAAAGTATGTATTTCTATTTGGGGCGATAAGATTAATGAAAGTGCCCTCCAGATCGGGAATACCCTCAATATATCGTTTGATGTAGAGAGCAGGGAGTATAATGGCAGATGGTACACAGATGTGAAAGCCTGGAAGGTTGAAGCAGCTGGCGGCGCATCATCAGGCGGCGGCAACAGCAGCTATGTCGATGAAATGCCTCCCGATGTAAACTATGATGATTCTAAAGATGATCTTCCTTTTTAGTTTTAAGCCTTTGTTATAACTATCATAGTTTATTGCATTTTACCTTTATCCCAAGAAAAACCTTATGGCAATGAAGAAATTTTTTGTGCTTTTGATGGTGGGCAGTGTATTGATCACAGGTTGTAAAAACGGCTGTAATAAAAAAGGCAGTGGCCAGCCAGGTGAAGATTCAACTACGTATGATATTGGCGAGCGTGCTGATTCATTGGTTACTGTAACGCAGCCAGATTCAGCGCAGATCAGGCTCAGCAAGGACTCTGTTTTGACCAGCCTTACCAAAGAAGTACTGACTATCTTTAAAGATAAGCAATATGCAAGGCTGGACTCATTGATACACCCGGAGGAAGGGGTTCGTTTTTCACCTTATGCAACCGTGTCAAACGAGGATAAAAAATTCTCGCGGGAAGAGTTCAATACCCTGGTTACTTCCAATAAAAACAAAAAGGTGAATTGGGGAAGTTTTGATGGCAGCGGCGACCCTATAAGTCTTACAGCGGCGGAATACTTTAAAAAGTTTGTATACGACGCCAATTTTGTGGCACCAGAAAAGTATGATATCAACAATTTCATAGAAACAGGCAACTCGGTAAACAATCTTAAATCTAAATACGAAGGCAGCGATTTTACCGAAAGTCATTTCCCTGGTTCCAAAAAGAACGGAGGTATCGACTGGAAATCTGTAAGGTTAGTGTTTAAAGAAATAGGTGGAAAATATTACCTGGTAGGCGTTGTTCACGACCAATGGACGATATAGAGATGACAGTACACAGATGACAGATGATAGACGAAAATATTCAACAAATAAAACGGTGAGTATCAAATAAGGCCTGCAATTCGAATATCTGATATTCCAATCAACAGCCAGCTATCACCTGTCATCTGCCAACTGTTTCCGCTTTACCTATACCAATCCCTGCCTCTTCATTCCCCAATGCGCAATTAGCTGGAATAGGACAATCATTATAAGCGTAGGTATTAATATGGTGACGATATCTTTTAGCTGTCCGCCCTCTAAAAACAAAGCATAGAAGGCTTCCAAACACCAATGAAGGGGCGATATCCGCATCAGGCCCTGCATCGATTGCGGCATTGCAAATGCCGGCACCAATAATCCTCCGATGGCAGCAAACAATACGATAGTAACCGCGCCAATACCATTGCTCTGCTCCTGGGTTTTGGCAAAAACGCCAATCATAATAGCAAAACTGGCAGCACACCAGCCACATAAAATGATAACGAGCAAAAGGCTCGCTTTATCATGAGGAAAGTCTAACCCAGGTAAACCAATAAGCGGGAATATCCATTTACCAATAGAGAAAATAACCAGCGCCTGCACAACTGTGATGACCAGGTAGGCTATCTGCTTGGATACCATGGCCAGGGTAACCGAAGTAGGCATGGTCTTCAGCCGCATAAAACTACCGCTGTTCTTCTCCCTCACAATACTTGCACCCAGTGATATTACAATAAAGAACATGGCAAACACAGTCCATGCCGGGATGTTATGTTGCGTAGCATTTACAATGGTATGCCCCCCATCTTTTGATACAGAAAACTGTTGTATAGGGGTTTGATTGGTTAGTATCTGCTGCTCCAGGTCTGCCGGTATTTCTGCAGAATCATTGATAGCACTATACAGCTGACGCACAATATATTTACTTTGAACAATCTGTAGTACACTGTTCAGCGCGCCATCTATACCCTGCCTGAACGAAGCCTGTAATACGGGATGATAAAATAATATTACAGAAGCAGATGCAGGTAACTTTGAACCAACAATACCATCTGCGCCCACCGCAACGGATTGTAATGCCTGCCCCGCAACATTTTCCGATTTCGCCATCACATCGGCTGAATACTGTTGCGGTATTACCAGTCCCAGCAACGCATCTTTATCCTGCAGTCTTTGCTTCAGTAAGGTCTGGTCCTGTCCGGCAGCCAGTTTCTTAATCGTAAACATACCACCTTTTTCCAGCGTTGCCTCCAGTTCTTTGCCGGCAACACCTTCATCTTTATTTAAAAGCAGGAGCGGAACCTTTTTATCATTCACCAGTTCAAACGTGCTGTTTTGCACAGTAGTAATTACAATAGCCAAAACAATGGGCATTACAAACATCAGGGTAAGCCCTACCTTGTCACGCGTAAGAATACGCCAGTCCTTTTTTATAGTTGCCCAAAGCTTGTACATTAATAAAGTCTATAGTCCATGGTCCATTAACTATAGACCTATTCAACATTCCAGTTTACCGTTCCGTCTTTTTCGTCTTTAAGGGTGATGCCTATACGTGCCAGTTGGTTACGGATAGCATCGGAAGTTAAAAAGTCTTTCCTTCCCCTTGCTTCTTTACGTATGTCAATAAGCACCTGCATTACATCTTTCAGCTTCTCATTGTCTGCAGCTGATACCCCTTTTAATCCGAAAATATCTTCAAGGTAAGTCTTAAACTGAACTTGCAGCTTGTTAAAAGTATCGGCAGATAAGGCAGTAATAGCTACTGTTTTATCCTTTATACCGTTAATAACCGGGGCCAACTCAAACATATTAGCCAACACTTTAGCCGTGTTGATATCATCATTCATAAACGCTTCGAACTCACCTACCAGCTTACTCACTTTTTGATCGAGCTCTTTATCCGTTGCGTCCAAAGCTAATTCACCGCTTCTCTCTTGAAGTTTGATCAGGTTTTCATACGCTTCCCATAATCTTTTCAGGCCCTTTTCAGATGCCTGTAATGCCTCGTTACTAAAATCGAGCGTGCTGCGATACTGGCTCTGCAGAATGAAGAACCTTACCACCATCGGGTGAAAAGCCTGGCTTAACAAGGGATGATCTCCGCTAAACAACTCTGTAAGTTTGATTACGTTGTTATAGCTTTTTCCCATCTTACGACCGTTGATGGTGATCATATTATTATGCATCCAGTATTTAACCGGTGCTGCATTATTGCAAATAGTACTTTGTGCAATTTCACTTTCATGGTGCGGAAACTGAAGGTCCATACCGCCTCCATGTATATCGAATTGCTTTCCCAGATACTTGGTTGCCATAGCCGAGCACTCAATATGCCAGCCGGGGAAACCTTCACCCCAGGGACTTTGCCAACGCATAATATGCTGCGGCGGCGCTGCCTTCCATAGTGCAAAATCTGCCTGGTTATTTTTCTCGCCCTGCCCTTCCAGTTCACGTGTATTTTCGAGCAGATCCTCTATCTTCCGTCCACTTAATTTTCCGTAATCGTAATTAGCCGCATACTTTTTTACATCAAAATATACAGACCCGTTTTTCTCGTAAGCATACCCCTCAGCGATCAGTTTCTTAATCATCTCTATCTGCTCTACAATATGCCCGGTTGCAGTAGGCTCAATCGAAGGCGGTATATTGTTGAATTGCAGCATGGCCCAATGAAATAAATTGGTGTATTTCTGCACTAGTTCCATGGGTTCCAGCTTCTCCAGTACTGCCTTTTGCGATATTTTATCCTCCGCCTGACGGCCTTCTTCTTCAAAATGGCCGGCATCGGTTATATTGCGTACATAACGCACCTTATATCCCAAATGAGTTAAGTACCGGTACAAAACATCAAACGTAACGTATGGTCTTGCATGCCCCAAATGACTTTCGCCACTTACTGTAGGCCCGCACACATACATACCCACATATCCCGGAGTAACCGGCTCAAAAACCTCTTTTTGCCTTGATAACGAATTATAAACTTTTAACTCACTCATTTCTTCTGACATTTCTAAAGATTGCAAAAATAACGGATATCTAAGGCAATAAAAAACCGGGATTGAAGCCCCGGCATGTTTAGATTAGATATTGCAAGTTTTCTAGGGATTTACTGACTTTATTACTTTTGAGTAGGTTTGTTTTCCGTCTTTATCTACCTGGAGTATTCTTATATACACTTCACTTTCATCGGGTTTTACCAGTTCAGAAGATTTTTTACAGGACACTCCTGCCAGAACCAGCATCAATGCAACACCCCCCATTAAAATCCGCTTGTTTTTCTTGGTAAACAGGCTCAAAAAGATACCAAAAGCTGCAAAACTCAATGCTGTTGCACCCCCGCCGGCAGAAAACTGATAAGCAAGTACCTGATCGGATATACCATTGACAGCTTTTGATTGAACGGTTCCAATAGTTTTAAAATGTACACCGTCAGCAGAGGCCTGCACTTCGAAATGGTCGTTATTTTTTTCCGAGAGCGTTTGCCAGTTTACACTAAGCACATCGTCGCTCCTGATCGCTGTAAGCTCACCAAATAACACAGGAAGTACCTGACTGGCTGTCCATTTAAAGTCTCCTACGGAAATCGCCGCATTAATATCTGGCCGGTTATTCCGGATAATGTGCGTTACTAGTACACTATCTATAGAAACTGTCGGATCTGCTGTAAAATAGATGGTTCCCCGGGCGTTACTTTGGTTTTGTGTGCCAGACAAGTAGCTCCAGCCATTTGACTCTCCCCAAACACCATTTGCACCTCCGTTAAATTGCACTACGGTTCCGGAGCCCGATGTATTATTTGACCACGCAAATGACGTTGCTGTATTTGGATCTCCAAAAGCAAAAGTGTAAGGAACCAAAGAACCTGCGCCGTACATACTTACTTCAATTGAATCATACGGATTGTCTACATCATTCACTGTAAACGTAAGCCCTTGGGGCCTGGTAGCAGCAGTCGAAAAATCAGCTACTACAGCAGATCTTCCAAAATCGCAATTGCCACTGTTAGCAGTAGAATTTCGTGCTATTGCGAGAGGGTATCCCGATGTAGAAGGAAAGTATCCGTTATTATAACAAAATGTCGGCCTTCTGAAAGACGCAGGGCTGTTTATCGAGAATGTAGCAAGGTTCGCATCAAGACAAGCTGCATCAAGTCTAAGATGAGGCTTTATAGTTACCCCATCTGGCGCAACTACCGATGCCAGCTGTGTATTGGTTGAGGTACAATATTGCTGTCCGGGAGAAGGGAACGTTGTAGTTTGCCCATCAACCCTTATCCCTGCGAAAAACAAAACCAACAAAAGAGATACAGTCAATTTCATAATAACCCATTTTACTATCGGGTATCGAAAGTAGATCAGGTCTTTTTTGCTAAAGAATGGTTTTCGATCAGTTAGGCCTTTTATTCGATGGGTGTACTATTTTCAGGCTATTTTAGTTTCAGGTCTGCCACCACCATATAGTGATCAGACGATTTGGTAGTAATGCGTTTACATTGCTCTACTCCAAAGTTTTTATCGGTAAAAATATAGTCAATCCGCAGTGTAGGAGACAGTGAGGTATAGGTACGCCCCACTCCAAAGCTTTTTTGCAGGAAGGCATCCTTCATATCGCCCTTAATCGTTTTATAAGTATAGGAATTGGGTACGTCATTAAGATCGCCGCAAAAAATAACCGGGTGAGGGCTATTGCTCAATATGCTATTGATCATATCGGCCTGTATACTACGATGGGTTATGGCGACACTTAATTTGGATAATATATATCGCGCATTACCCCAAACATTGCCTTTAATGCCTTTTAACTCCTGTATTTTAGAAAGATCTTCCTTCCTGAACTGGTTCGACTGCAAATGCGTAGTATACACGCGGATCATTTTGTTACCCATTTTAATATCCGTAAACACCAGGGCTTCAGGCAAAGTAGGACGTGGAAACCGAACCATACCCGTATCAACAATAGGAAACCGGCTAAATATAACGCTGCCGTTAAACAGGCTGTCGCCATCTTTCTCATGCGAAAAATAGTGATAGGGGTAGTTTAGCCCCTTACCCACCGCCACAATATTATTATACCAGTCATGTTTTACAGACGATGAAAACTCCTGGAAACACAAAATATCTGCGTTTACCTGGCCGATCTGTTTGAGCATTTTATACCTGGTTTGGCTGCCCATATTATTATTCTTCACCATCTCTATAAAACGGGCAACGTTCCAGGTAGCTATACGCACATGGTCTTTTTCCTTTTTCTCATTAAAAGAGCTCAGGAAATTTACAGCAAAAAAACTGGTAATTTCTCCTCCGCCCAGTAACAGGGCGATACCTGATAGCAGGGCCCATTTTTTCCGTACAAAGAGCCACCAAATAAGAAAGGCAATAACCAACAGCAGTAAAAAAGGAAAAGCGAGGCTGATTAGCGAGAGTAAAGGTGCTTCTTCGGGGTTGATATAAGGATTGATGCAAGCCAGTAAAAAGGCCAGGACGACTATACTATTTATTACAAACAGTACCCGATTGCTTATTCTTGCAAAAAGTCCCATGATGTAGTTTGCAACCGGAAGATAGACAAGTAAAAGAACATTTCGCCGGAGAATTGGCAAATTTTACTTTCCTTTTAGATCTTCATTACTGGCTCTTTTTAAAAACTCTTTTTCATCTTCAGATAATGCTCCATACCCTTCCTGGTTGATCTTATCTAAAATTTCATCCAGCTTCTGTTGGGTAAGTTTAGGTGTTTTTGAAAAAGGTGGCTTATTGGCATTATAAAAAAGCGTTGACTTGATCTGATTTCTGCGGTGTTCGGGCTTTTCCGGATTGAAAATATTGGTTACCCAGTCATATAAATTATTCATCCACTCACTCCCGTCAACTCCCTTTCGCAGTAACAGAATGAACAGGAATCCCATTACCGCTCCAGCTAGATGTGCAATGTAAAGCTCAGGGCTATTTAGCGGAAGTGTTGCGAGGTCTATAGCTAAATAAACAACAGCTAATATCCAGAGGGAAATACCTCCGGCAAGCATGGGAAATATTTTGTAATTGGGACTGATGGTGGTTGCGGCAGCACATATTGCTAAAATAGCTGGTCCTCCTCCTAAAAAATATTGGGTATCCGTCAGCGAAACGGGTAAAAAACTCTTTGCCAGCAGGAAAGCCGCAGCGCCGGCGATTGTTCCATATAAAAAAACGGGAACAATTTTCTTAAAGCCTGTCAGGTCCACTAAGATATACCCGAAACTCCAAAGCCATATCATGCTGGCAAACAACTGCCAGATATTGGTATGTACAAAGGAGTAGGTTAAAACCGTCCAGGGTTTCCCCAGTGCAAGGGCCGTATCGCCTGACAATGCAAACCAACAAAGTACATTTTTATTAAAAACACCCGTAACATCGCCGTTTTCGGGTAATTTGAGAATCGTAAGCCCCCTGAAAAAAGTAAGTACTACGAAAATGATCATAGCAATACCTATCAGCACCACTAAAGGGTTTACTTTCGTTCCAAAGGAAAGCCGTGAATCATAATTTCTATCTGAAATCGCCATAGATGATCTTCTTTTTACAATTTGCTGCTGATCTGCATGCGTCTGCTAATATAACGTTCTCCGGTTTCTTTTGTTCCATATCTTCACTAAAATAAAGCCGGTCAGGGCGCCACCCAGGTGCGCAAAATGAGCAATACTGTCTCCCTGTACCTGGTAAACGCCCCCAAAAAGATCTATAGCAATTAAACCTATCACCGCCCATTTGGCCTTTATTGGTATGGGTATAAACATCATGTACAGTTCGGTATTAGGAAATGTCATTGCGAAAGCCACCAATACACCAAAAACGGCACCCGATGCACCAACCGCCATGCCGGAATCGGTGCATAGCTGGGCAATACCTGCACCCAGTCCACATATCATGTAAAAGATAAGAAAACGTTTAGAGCCCCATACATTTTCTAAAATGCGCCCGAACATCCATAGGGCAAACATATTGAAGAGAATATGAAAAAACATGTACCGGCCAGAAGCCGCATGCGCAAACATGTGCGTTACCAGTTGCCAGGGGCGGAAATTTTCACTACCAACAGGCCACAACGCAATTTTTGAAGTAAATCCCCCTTCATATCCTAATCCCATAAAAACCGGAGCCATCCGATTATCAAAAATCAACTGGGCCACCCAAACCAGTACATTAATCATGATCAGGTTCTTAACCGCCGGAGGAAACTTTTCTGCAGGCCTGTAATTAAAACTCATCGGACAAAGATAGTTTATGGATTTCTTTTAAAGTCGATTTTTAATGCAATATGCACGCTGTCAATAACCAAATACATACGACTAAGTTTAAACACAACAGATGATTTTCTTTTTTCAATGCATCCTGTTTTCCCGGTTTGACGATTGATGTTTACCGGTAAAGCCATTCTCTTCCAGGTAGCATGGCATTTCCTTCTTCAACGCAAAATTTACGATTCATAATTTTTTTAGATCAAAAATTTGGCAATTTAAACGATTAAGCAGTATTTTTGTAAGGCGCTTGCTTCGAAATATTTTTTTTAGAAAATGCTTAAACGATTAAGCCAATTATAAATTTTGTGACTTAAAACCGGGTGAAATGAAGTAACTGACATGCATAAGGGTTAGAGGGTATGCTTTGATCATTTTTACTGCGTTGCTCATTCCCATGCAATAGGTAGCGGATATAGCAGTCAATATACCCAGCATACATAAAGTGGCAAACCGCTGGTTAGTCAAAAACTTTATTCACAGAATTTTCGGCGCCTGTTGGAGGAAATGTACATCAACCGGTGATAAGAAATCAATTTGTTTGTATGAAAAATTTCTATGCTGCTTTTACATCCTGCATGTTTATTTTGCTCACTTACACTGCTGCTACTGCGCAGGGATGGGAAAAGCTAACACCTCCCCACACAGGGAAACTATGGGTACGGCCTTCACAGGAAATTCCGGCGCAACCGGTTTGGGGACATGCAAAAGGGTTACAGATAGGCCTGGCCCCACTGCCCGGTCCGCGTGGACTGTTACGTGTATACACGCCCTACCTGGGCCATAAAAAGATGGAGGTAATGAACTTTATAGCTTTTGAGCCAGTGATAAAGGGTGATCTTCATCGTGGCCTCTCTGAACTTGAAATGAGTAAGCTGGATAACAAAAGAGGTAAAAGGTTCTGGAGCGCCAATGACTCGCTAAGCATCAGCCCGGCACCTGAGGATAGCCCTGCAGCCGGCATAGTTGAAAAAATAGCAGGGGTGGAATCATTAACCGTATATATCTATTCAGAACCCTTTGAAAATGGAGCAGTAGTATATACAAGGCTGCGCTTTTATGAGAACCAGCCCTACGAGGTAGAAATCACCACTTTCGCTGGGGCCAGCTCCAAAGCCCTCGATCATTTCATCGTTACTGCAACTATGGGCAATTATGCCCGTTTGCGAAATATATACTTAAAAACAGGAGCCATCTTTTCAGGAGCGCTCTGGCCGCACTACGATAGAGACGGGTTTACGCCCCACGCTCATTTCCCGGCCAGTGATTTTATAAAGGACAGGAAAGGCCGGACCTATTTTATCGCTGCGCCGGATGAGACGAATCCCACGGATGCGGTGTACAGTGCCGGCACCAACAATCATTGGAAGTACTATGGCGCAAAAGCCACACAATACTGGTACGGCATACATAGCGAAGGCAAGCGGGAAGGACTGGTAAACGGCCGGTATACTTACTGGGCCAGTCGATATCCCATTCCCGGAGGCATTGCTTTTGAAAATTTTGAACTGAAAGAGCCATTTATGCAGGGTAGCAGATTTGTTTTTGGCATTAGTCCATTAACCGCCGACGAATTCATTAAAAAGATAAAAAACAGCAAATGAAAAATCAGAAAACAATCAATTGGCTGGTCAGCATGTATAGCGAAAAAATACTATCCCTTACCGGATAATCCTGACCGCCGAAGAATCAGCACAAAACAGAATCCCTAATTAAAGAACCGGAACCAATTCTCAAATATTATGAAGAAGAAAACAATGAGTAGTACCTACAAAATGATCTTAGCCTGTTTCCTTTTTTGCCAGGTTATTTGTTTGCATGCATCCGCAAATACGGTAAATATGTACCAGGACCGAATAGTGAAAGGTACTGTTACTGAAAAAGAAACAGGAACTCCTTTAAGCGGTGTGAGCATAAGTATAAAGGGAACAAGTAACACTACCGTTACCAATAGTGCCGGCCAATTTGAGATTGCAGTTGCCTCAAACGAAGCAGTACTGGTATTCACCTACGCGGGTAAAAAAGCAGAGGAGCGGGTAGTCGCAGGGCTTCCTGTAATTGATGTTGCCCTGGAAAATGAAATCGCCTTGCTCGAAGAAGTATATGTAGGTTATATGGTACAAAAGAAAAAGGATCTTACCGGAGCCATATCCATGGCTACCAATAACGATATCGCTAAAAACCCGTCTGCCAATGCCATGAAATCTTTACAGGGTAAACTGGCGGGCGTACAGATTACCACCAACGGCGGAAACCCTGCAGAAAACGTAAACGTACAGATCAGGGGGCTTTCTTCCCTTTCGGGAAGTGTAAGACCTCTGATTGTACTCGACGGTATGCCTACAGAGAACCTGAACCTTCGTGACATTAATGCGGCTGATATTGAGTCTATGCAGGTGTTAAAAGATGCGGCTTCGGCGAGTATTTATGGCGCAAGGGCCTCGGGCGGTGTTATTTTGGTTCAAACCAAAAAAGCAAAAACCGGCCAGACAAAAGTGGAGTATTCTGGCAGCCTTGCGCAAACGAGGGTAACCCAAAAACCTACTTTAATGAATGCAGAACAGTATGGCACAGCTATGTTCAGAGCATACGCCTATGATGAGCAGGTATATGGAACCCCACTTAACCTCCCCGCCACCTACGATTTCACCTGGCACAGGGATGCTGATGGCAGAGCCGTGCTGGATGCGGTAAAGCCCGCCGAATGGCTGAATGCAGATAAAATGGTAAGAGGATCCAACACGAATTGGCTGGACGAAATTCTCAGGCCAGCTACTATGACAGAGCACCAGGTAACGGTTTCTAAGGGCACGGACAAGTCGAAAAGCCTGTTCTCGCTGGGCTATTTTAATAACGAAGGAACGCAAATACATACTTTCTTTAGAAAATACTCTATAAGATCGAATACCGAGTACAGCCTGATTAATGATCGTTTAAAAATAGGTGAAAACCTGGCTATTTCTTATTTGCAATACCGCGATGCCAATGAACTGCGTTGGGCCCTGATCAACCCTCCGGCAGTTCCTGTTCGCGATATTAATGGCGGCTGGGCCGGAGCTGCGGGCTTTGATGACTTTACCAATCCGGTACGCGTATTAACTGATAATAAAGACAATATCAGCCACTTTGTTAAGATCATCGGAAATGTTTTTGCTGATCTGAATATATGGAAAGGTATATCTGCCCGCACACAATTTGGAATTGACTATGGTAATGCCTATAACCGTGCACTGGATAAAGAATGGTCTGAAACTGGCGGCAGAAGCAGTAACGGAGAAAACTATGTTGGTAACACCCAGTCACACTCGTTAAGTTATGTTTGGACCAACACTTTAGCGTATAACCTGAATAAGGGTAAACACAGTTTTAATGCGGTGGGAGGTATTGAGTATACGCGATTTGTACAGGAAGGATTCAGCGCCAGGCGCGAAGGAGTTTACCTGGAAGACCGTGATTTCGCGCACTTAGGAATTACTACGGGCGACAAGTATTCTTTAGGCAGCACGGCTGATGAATATGTGTATTATTCCTTATTCGCCAAAGCTAACTATGCTTTCGATCAGAAATATCTTTTATCTGCCACACTAAGAAGAGATGGCTCATCCCTTTTTGGAGTGAATCACCGGTATGCTATTTTCCCTGCGTTCTCTGCCGGCTGGCGACTCAGCCAGGAGAAATTCATGGAAAACCTAAGCTTTATTTCAGATCTTAAGATACGTGCCAGCTGGGGCGCCAACGGAAGCGTACAGGGCTTACCAAGAGGCTATACCTCCACACCCTTTACTACGGATTATTTCGGCACATCCTATCCTATTATGGGCAATGAAACAGGACCACTGCTTTCCGGTTATAGAAGAACCTGGCTTGGAAATCCTGACCTGAGATGGGAAACTACGAAACAAACCGACCTGGGGATCGACTTCAGCCTTTTTAATTATCGTTTAAATGGTTCGTTTGATTACTATTTCAAAAAGACCACTGACATATTGGTACAAACACCTTATATCGCTGCCATGGGCGAAGGCGGTGAGCCCTGGATCAATGGTGCGGCCATGAATAATAAGGGTATCGAATTTGAATTAGGCTATAAGGACAATACTAAGTATGGCCTTCAATATGGGATTTCGGCAAATATCGGAACCTATAAAACCCGGATCATTAGTATTCCGGAGAACGTGATTAATAAATACCCCGGAAATGGAAAGGAGGATAATGTGGTAGGAAAAAGTCCCAATATTTTGTATGGATTGGTAGCCGACGGTATTTTCAAAACCCAGGAGGAAGTTGACAATCATGCCGAGCAAACAGGTAAGGCGATCGGGCGTATCCGTTATAAAGACCTGGATGGAAACGGCAAGATCGAAGAATTAAATGACAGGGCATATATAGGAGTATTAGATCCTAAATTCTTTGGTGGCATCACTTTCGATTTGGGTTATCGCAATTTTGATCTGAATGTATTCTTCCAGGGCGTATTCGGCAATAAAGTGTTAAACGCCTGGAAATACGAATCAGATCTATGGAACATAAGTGTACCTGCACACAAAAACCATCCTACCCGTATTTTAGGTGGCTGGTATTTTGACAATACTAATTCTGATATACCGGCTATCTCCAACTCCAATCAAAATGCGGAGCTGCGTATGTCCAGCTATTTTGTAGAAGATGGATCCTACCTGAAGCTAAGAAACATTGAACTGGGTTATACCTTGCCCAAAAAAATATCAGGCAGGGCGAGGATGCAACACCTGAGAATATATGCATCGGCAAGAAACATCCTTACCATTAAAAACAGCCGGTACACCAGTTTCGATCCCGAGATGCCAGGCTATGGCTACCTGACTCCCGCTTTCTACACCTTAGGACTTAACGTTACATTCTAAATTATTCACCATGAACAAGTATCAATACTTTTTATTATCCGCCTTCTTAACCCTGTTCTTTACCGGATGCGACAGGTATCTGGATGTTGCACCCAAGCAGGTGTTAGATGAAGGCTTGTTGACTAAACCAGACGACATGGACGGTTTTGTTACTGCAGCTTACGCAAGAATGACTGATATACCTTCCTTCGATTCGCCGTTTTCTCCCTGGTGGTCGGGTTCTATGCGGGCTGACGACTCGTATAAAGGTGGCGGTGGCACCTGGGATGGAGATGGATGGCATAATATGGAAACATTTGTGGGTTTGAACCCTAACGGCTGGCCACTTGACTATCCCTGGTACGTATCTTACCAGATCATTCAACGTTGCAATACCGCCATACAGAAACTACAATTGATAAGCGCAGAAGCTTATCCATCGAGGGATGCCCGTATAGGTGAAGTAAAGTTCATTCGCGCATTTGTACACTTCAGACTCAAACAGTTCTTTAAGTATATCCCCTATATCGATGAGAATGTAGTAGGCTCTACTGCCGAATTTGAAGCAGTACCTAACAGGGACAAAACCCATCCGAACGATCAGTATCTGTGGGAAAAAATTTTGAACGATTTTAAAGATGCAGAAAACCGGTTACCCGATACCCAGGAAGACAAAGGAAGGGTAGATAAAAACGCTGCCACTGCAATGGTTGCAAGGACGCTGATGTTTATGGCGTATGAGCAGGACGACATGCATAAGGTAGTCAACATCAATAAAGATAGATTAACGGAGGCCCTGACTTATATCAATAAGATCACCGGCCAGGAAGGCGCGAAAGTAGGATTGCAGGCTGACTTTTCTGACAACTTTGAAGTGGGGTTTGATAACAAAACCAAAGAGTCTATCTGGGAAATTCAGTATTCTATCAATGATGGTAGTTCCACCGGTGGAAAAATAAACCGGGGAGAAGGATTGAATCATCCATTTAACTGGGGAGGCTTTACCTGCTGCGGCTTTCATCATATCAGCTATGCTATGGGCAACGCTTTTAAAACCGGCGCCGACGGTTTGCCCTTATTCGACACCTATAATAATAACAGCTACGCAGATGGTGCTGCCAACTATTTCGCTAATAACAGCTTTGACCCGCGGTTCAGCCATACTATTGCCGCGCCGGGTCTTCCCTGGAAATATGACCCGAACCTGATCTTTGAAAACAAAGGCGTTCGTAATGCAGCAGAATACGGCTACTTCAAATCTATTAAAGAATTACCCCGCCCCAATTGCGGATGTTTGTTGTATGACGGATGGCAGTTTAACTCGATGAACAAAAAAATGATCCGGTATGATGAGGTTTTATTATGGAAGGCCGAGATCCTCATTCAACTGGACAGGCACCAGGAAGCGCTGGAACCCATTAACAAAATTCGCCAGAGAGCGGCAAACAGTACCAGTCGCCTGGTTAAAGCCAATGGCCAGCCTGTTTTAAATTACCGGATAGAAACCTACAAGCCGGGCGTTAATTGCAGCTGGACCAAAGATTTCGCGCTGAAGGCTATGCAATGGGAGAATCGTTTGGAAATGGCCGGGGAAGGGCGTCGTTTCTTTGATTTACAACGCTGGGGAATTTTAGAGAAAACCATGAATGACTATTTCGCTATCGAAAAAACTAGATTCTCATGGTTTAATATTGCCAAGTTCACATCGGGCCGCGATGAATTTTTCCCGATCCCTCAACCTCAGATCAATTGGGCAAAAGGTAATTATACTCAAAACCCCGGATATTAATGTTTAAGCAATATGTAATCCCGGTTAAAGAAAACACATCTATACACTATACAGTATGGGTGTGTTTTCTCTGTTTGCTTTTTAGCTGCAAAAAAGAGGATGAAAAAGATTTGTTTACACCAACGGATGAAATTACAGCAAGCCAGACGCTCCTTGTTCCCGATAAGCAAACGAAAAAAGTGTCTACTGCTTTAAGTTTCAAAAATCTTGATGCTATAGATTACATCTCCGTTACAAAAAGTGGCGGAAACAGCTACAGCAACAAAATAAACCGCAGCGAGCTGATAGCGGCTTACCTCTTTAGCTACGCTATTCAGCCGACCGACCCCGAGTCTTTTAAATTATTATTAAAAGCCTATTACAAAGATGGAAATGCATCGAACTCGCTTACTTTAAATGTAGACAATCGTAAGGGCTTTTTTGTAAGAAGCATGCAACGGATTGCCCGCGTAACAGGCAAGCCTATTGGTAACGAATCATTCCCCGATCCGAATAATACGGCTGGTAAATGGAATGTGGGCGGCACCGACCTGGGCATTGTTTGGGAAATGCAACCCAACAATTACGGGATATTTTTCGGGGATACTTTTGGCCAGGACTTTGTTCCCAACTCCGCCAATCCCGGCCCTAACGGCGGTAGCTGGCGCTCCAATGTGCTGGCATTTTCTACCGATGCACAACTAAACGACGGACTTACTTTTAGCAGTATGGCAACCGATAACGCCGGTAATGCCCGCGAAATCATCCCTGGAGGAAAAGATCAATCGGGAAACGGTAACCTTACCTCCATACCTTCAGCAGCGATACGGGCAAACGGAGCCGATTATGTACACTATTTCAATATCAGAAACTGGACCGGGTGGATCACCAATTATTCGGGTTTATACAAATCGGTTGATAACGGACAGACCTGGAAGAAATGTGAAACCGTATTGTTTTCTGCCAACAGCAATTTCGGCATGGTGGGTTATTTCAAAAAAGATGGCTATGTGTACATGATGGGCACGCACGCAGGAAGAATTAACCCGGCCTATTTGGCCCGTTTTAAAGAAGCTGATATTGAGAATCAAAGCTTGTACGAGTATTGGAGCAGTGCAGGTAATCAATGGATACCTGGTAATGAGTCGGCAGCAACAGTACTTATTAACGAAAAGGTAGGCGAACTCTCTTTTGTTTATAATTCCACGCTTAAAAAATGGATCCTTACCTATTTTAGCGAAGACCGGTATAATATTACTATGCGAACAGCTGAAAACATAACCGGTCCCTGGAGCAGTCCTTACGAGCTGGTAGCCGGTAGCGCCTATCCTCAGCTATACGGATCCTATATTCACCCATTATCTGCTACGGGCGACAATCTATATTTCCTGATGTCGATGTGGATGCCTTATAATACATTTTTGATGAAGGCCGAATTAGCCGATATGGGAGATTTGTAGTAACCACATCATTGCACAAAAAAGCCCGGAACGATGGTAATATACGACCTCTGTTCCGGGCTTTTTAATAAGCTTTATTGCTAACTACCTCAATTTCAGCTGCACAACATTTTCTATATGAAGTGTATGCGGGAACATATCTACCGGCTGAATTTTAGTCACCATATACTTCTCATCCAGTAAAGCCAGGTCACGCGCCTGGGTAGCGGGGTTACAGCTTACATACACCACTGTTGGTGCGGCCATTTCATTGATCTTTTGCACCAGCTTTTCGTGCATCCCTGCCCGCGGCGGATCGGTAATGATCACATCTGCGCGGCCATGGCTGGCAAAGAATTCGTCATCGCAAACCTTGATCACATCACCTGCATAGAAGTGTGTTTTATCCAGGTTATTGAGCGCCGCGTTTTCTTCAGCATCTTCGATAGCCGCATCGATCATTTCTACCCCTATGATTTTGCCGGCATTCTGACTACAAAATATACCGATACTACCAGTACCGCAATACAGATCATACAAAGTCTCTTTTCCCGTCAATTCGGCAAAGTCGCGTGTTATCCGGTATAATTCCTCACCCTGGCGGGTATTGGTCTGGAAAAAGGATTTGGGTCCTATTTTAAATTGAAAGTCCTCCAGCTTCTCAATTACATAACCTTTTCCGTGGTATACTACCGGCTGCAGGTCGTGGAGACTATCATTTCTTTTGGTATTAATGGTGTACAACAAAGAGGTAATGCCCGGAAATTGCGCCAATACAAACTGCATCAGCCCTTCGATCTTTTCCGGATCATCCTCACCTACCATAATATTGGCCATCCACTCGCCTGTTTCGCAAAGGCGTACCTGCATAGTGCGTAAAAAGCCATGCTGCTCCCGCAGGTTGTAAAAGCTAAGGCCGTTTTGAAGCGCATATTTCTTAATAGCTAACCTCAGATCGTTGGTAGGCTCTGCCTGCAAATGACAGGTTTGAATATCTACCACCTTGCTCCAGGAACCTTTGGCGTGAAAACCAGCAGCACCCGGGCTATTTAAATCTCCAGCTTCTGCAGCCCCGCTTAACATGGCCGCTTTGCGGTTGTTAAACTCTTCTTTGGTTAAAAACTCGTCTGTACCAAATGTATATTCTATCTTATTGCGGTATTGCTTAATGCTTTTTGCACCAATAATCGGCCAGATTTCGGGTAGCTGGACCTTCCCGATACGTTTTAAATTATCCTGTACCTGTTTTTGCTTATACTGTAATTGCAGATCGTAAGGCAGCATCTGCCACTGACAACCACCACAGGTGCCAAAATGCGTACAAAACGGAGCTACTCTTTTGTCGGAGTAAGAATGAAAACGTAAAGGCCATCCCTCACCCCAGTCTTTTTTGTTTTTGGTAAGACATATATCCACCACGTCGCCAGGCACTACCTGTTCCACAAAAATTACTTTTCCCTCTACGCGGGCCAGGGATTTCCCTTCAGCTGCATAATCCTCAATCAATACGTTTTCGAGTGTTATGTTTTTCTTCTTGCGAGCCAATATCTGTACGATTTAATATTTATGTACGAAGTACGGTGTAAGATGTACGTGTATCGTACATCCAACATTGTACATATTCAATTATTATAGTCTTTTGATCACATTTGCTACAATGCCAGGTTTTCCCAAAGTGTAATAATGCAGTCCCGGCACTCCGTTCTTTTTCAGATCCTGGCTTTGGGCCAGCAACCAGTCCTCTCCCACCTTTTCTACCTCCGCGTTGTTCTTACATTTCGTTATTTCGTCGGAAAGTTCCTGGGGCAGATCGATCGAGAATATTTTAGGTAGTATAGTTAACTGCTTTTTGCTGTAAACAGGTTTTAGTCCCGGTACGATGGGTACATTAATACCATTAGCGCGACAGGCTTCCACAAAAGCATAATACTTAGCATTGTCGAAAAACATCTGTGTAACAATATAATCCGCGCCTGCGTCCACCTTAGCTTTCAGATAGGCCAGGTCTGTTTGCATGTTCGGCGCTTCAAAATGTTTCTCAGGATATCCCGCCACTCCGATACAAAAAGAAGTTTTACGGCTATTCAGCAGCTCTTCTTCCAAATAAACACCGTTATTAAGATCCACTACCTGCTTCAGCAAATCAACAGCATATATATGTCCGTCTGGCTGAGGAATAAATGCCGTTTCATTCTTAGCTGCATCCCCACGTAATACCAGCACGTTATCAATACCCAGGTAGTTTAAATTGATCAGGGCATCTTCTGTTTCCATAACGCTGAATCCACCGCAAATCAGGTGTGGTACAGTATCTACATTGTATTTATTCATGATCGCAGCACAAATACTCTCCGTACCAGGGCGCTTGCGAATGGTTACTTTTTTAAAGCTGCCATCCGGATTTTTTTTGAACTCATGTTCACTGCGATGATAGGTAACATTAATATAAGCAGGTTTGAACTCCATCAAAGGGTCCATATGGTCATATAGCCCTTCTATTCCCTTGCCCTTCAGCGGCGGAAGTATTTCAAAAGAGATCAGTGTTTCATTTTTCTCTTTTGCCCTGTTAATGTGATCGATTACCTTCATTCCTGTTTTTTGTAGGTTGCAAAATTACGGGTTCAAATACATTTAGCCGTTAGATTGTAGTTATTAGATGCTAGATACTGGATGTTGGACACTGGTAGATTGAATATCCCGTGCCGGGTATTCGCATCGCCATGTATCCCGCATACTGCCTTGCAGATACCAGGTGTTCGCTATTTTCCATTATAGATTGCTTTATCTTTGCAGACTATGCAGGAGTTGTTACAAAAAATAGCGGCATATAAAAGCGAGATAGATGCTTTTAGTGCTGCAGATGAGAAGCAGGTTGAAGAATTTCGTATTAAGTGGTTAGGAACCAAAGGATTGGTTAAGGAAACCATGGGCGAAATGAAGCATGTGCCCAACGAGCAGAAAAGGGAGGCAGGACAGATCCTGAATGAATTTAAACAATTTGCCGAGGCAAAACTGGAAGCCCTGAAAGAAGCCAATACCGGCACTGAAAGCCAGGTTGCCTCCATTGATTTGAGTCTTCCCGGCGATGAAACGCCTTTGGGAAGCCGTCACCCTATATCGTTGATGCGCAACCGGATCATTTCCATCTTTCAAAGATTGGGATTTGCCGTTGCAGAAGGGCCTGAAATTGAAGATGACTGGCACAATTTTACAGCTTTGAATATGCCGGAGCATCACCCTGCACGTGATATGCAGGATACTTTTTATGTAGATGCAGGAGAAAACAGTGCCGTAGACTGGTTGCTTCGTACGCATACCAGCAATACCCAAATACGCGAAATGGAGAAAGCCGGCCTGCCAGACGGAAAAGGGAAACTACCGATCCGTGTTATTTGCCCAGGCCGCGTTTATCGCAACGAAACCATTAGTGCCAGAAGCCATTGCTTCTTTCACCAGGTAGAAGGATTGTATATTGACGAGAATGTCTCTTTTGCTGATTTGAAGCAAACTTTATACTTTTTTGTAAGGGAAATGTATGGCCAGGATGTTCGGGTGCGTTTTCGCCCTTCTTATTTCCCTTTTACGGAACCCAGTGCTGAAATGGATGTAAGTTGCTTTATTTGTGGTGGTACCGGTTGCAATATTTGTAAGAAAACAGGATGGGTAGAGATTTTGGGTTGTGGCATGATACATCCCAATGTATTACAAAACTGCGGCATCAATCCGGAGAAATATACCGGCTTCGCATTTGGTATGGGTGTTGAACGCCCCGCTATGTTGAAGTACGGCATTAATGACATCCGCCTGTTTAGTGAAAACGATGTGCGCTTCCTGAAGCAGTTTACCAGCGCAACATAAAAGCCCGATTTATCATATATCGATATAAAAAATTCCCATCTGTTTGAGATGGGAATTTTCTTTTGAGGGTAGAATGGCTACTGGTTTTGCGTTAATGCTCCTTGTGCCCGGTCTATCTGCTCCTGCGGCAATGGCAAATAATTGTTTTTTTCTGTATAAGTGATGGTTCTTGATGCTGCAACGAATCTTTTCTCAAACTCCATAAACGGTTCTAATACCGACTTGGCGGCTCCCCAGCGTACGAGGTCAAAAAAACGGTGACCTTCCAAAGCCAGTTCAAGTCTTCTTTCAAAGCGAACCGCATTACGGGCATACTCCTGGTTAGGGAACGAGGTATAAGGCTTTACATTATATTGTGCCGCGGCGGCACCCGAGCTGGCCCTTACAACCGGCAGGCTGGCTGCGCGCGATCTTACCGCGTTTACCATCGTCAGGGCCAACGGCAGCGCATTGGTTTCAACCGCACATTCTGCAGCCATCAGGTACACATCCGAAAGGCGGATGACGTTTACATTTTGGGCGGTGATATTGCTGGTACCCGGAGAAACATTGCCATCCATATCGGCAACATTGATCATTTGTTTAACACCAACAAACGGACCGCTAAAAGCCTGGTCCCGAATCCAGGAAGTTTGCAACACACCCCAATCACGATAGTTTACATCCCTTCTGCCTACTGTATAATCCAGGCGGGGATCGAAAGCAATAGCCGTATTCACTTTATAATTATCTTTTTCGGCGCCGGTTAAACCCTGGTCTGATACAAAGGGATTATTCCTGTAGCTACCATCTAAGAAAGGCAGTCCATTGGCATCTACTTTAAATGCATTTACCAGGTCTACTGTGGGTTGAAAGAATCCGCAACAGTTAATGGGACCGCCATACAGTCCTCCTAACATATCGCCTACATTGCCGTTATCTCCACTACCATCAGGGTTAATAATGCTTTGCGAAACAAAGACACCTTCGGGACCGTTTTTTGTTTTAATATTAAAATTGGCATCAAAAGCAAGGGTATTTAATGCAGGTTTTTTTGCTATCACATCCTGGAGCAAGGGTAATGCATCAGTATATTTTTTCTGATAGAGAAAAAGCTTTCCTAAGTAAGCTTGTGCTGCTAATTTATCAGCACGCCCCACATCACCCAAGGGTTTTTCTACCGGCAGGTTATCCATGGCTGCCTTAAAATCTGCTTCTATCATGGGCCATATATCCTTGTCATTTTTAACTTTGGCAGCTTCCTGTGTACTCATAGTTTCATCAACATACGGTATGCTTTTGAACACTCTTGCCAGGAAAAAATAATAATGACCACGCAACATTCTGGCTTCACCTGTAATCTCCTTTGCTCTTTGATCGCTCAATTTTTCACCACTACCCTCCTGTACTGCTTTTAAGAGACTGAGGGTTAAATTACAGCGGCCAATACCTTCGTAGTACACACGCCACATAGTAGGCAGGTTATCATTGGAGGGGTCTACGCGGTGTAACTCAATATCATTCATGGGAGACTGATCAAGCGAGTTACTGCCTTTGTGCGCATTATCAGAACCTACTTCCCCAAATAACCACTGGCTGGGTGAGCTGGAATAGTTGCCCCAGGTTCCGCTTATATTGCCATTCATGATTCCGTAAGCGCCGATCAATGCAGACTCTACTCCTTTTGCGCCTTTTAGTTGCTCTTCTGAAAGAATGGCCTGAGGCTTCTGGTCTAAGAATCCTTTCCCGCAGGAATAAATGACCAAGAGCAGGTAAAGGATAAAAATAGATTTATATAAATTTTTCATCGTAGTTTATTTTTTATGATCACTGTTTTAGAATGTAACATTTAACCCAACCAGGTATTGGCGAGACATGGGATACATACCCATATCAACCCCTGGTGCAGCCCAGGTTCCCGGAGAGGAAGTAACTTCCGGATCCAAGCCGGTATACTTAGTTACAGTGAACAAATTAGTGCCGCTTACATATAGCCTGCAATTTTTCACCTTGTCCTGCAAAAGACCTTTGAATTTAAAATTGTAGCCTATTTGGAGCAATTTCAGCTTCAGGTAGCTTCCATCCTGTACAAAGTAGCTGTTGGAAAGCATCTCAATAGCAGGCCGGTCTCTGTAGGGTGCAGGTATATTACTGCCGGTATTAGTGGGGCTCCAGGCATCGAGCATTCTATCACTAACAGATCCATCAAATAAGCTCAGGTCTGTGTATAGGCGGGTCATATCAAACAGATCGTTCCCTTGTGAGCCGTTAAAAAATAACGAAACATCAAAGTTAGAATAGCGGGCACTCAGGTTAAAGCCGTAAATAAAGTCGGGATGCGGGTTCCCTATAAAGGTACGGTCATCATCATCAATGATCCCGTCAGGTGTACCGTTGGGACCTGATATATCAGCATACCTGAAGCCCCCGAGATGAGCGCCCGGCTGTGTGGCTGCGCCGGCAATTTCGTCTGCAGACTTAAAAATACCATCTACCTTATACCCGTAAAAAGCACCAAACGGAAGTCCTTCCTGTAATACAGATGGTTGCACCGAACGATTGCTTAACAGGAAGGTTCTTTTAACACCATCGGCCAGTTTGGTTAACTCATTAATGTTCCTGGAAAAATTCACGCCCAGGTCCAGCGAAAAAGGATTGCTTGGTGACAAGCTTGAATGGTGGTAATTTAATGCTATTTCAAATCCTTTGTTACTCATATTACCCAGGTTCACAAATGGTGATTGTCCACCCCCGATAGCCTGTGCCGGTAAATCCAATACATATAACAGGTCGGTGGTCTTTTTATTATACACATCAAATGAGCCACCCAGCTTGTTATTAAATAAGGTGAAATCTATACCCAGGTTCAGAGATTGCGCCTGTTCCCATTTCACATCTTTATTATCGTAATTAGCAATCCACACCCCGCTTGACAAGCTTCCGTTGATAGGATAAAATGAATTATTCAGAGAAGCCTGAAGCCTTTTTAAAAATTCAAAATCGCGAATGGACTGGTTACCTGTAACACCATAACCAGCGCGGAGTTTCAGGTCGTTTATCCAGGTAACGCTTTTTAGAAAGGTTTCATTAGATACCCGCCAAGCAACACTGGCTGCCGGGAAATTACCATATTGGTTATTTGAGCCGAACCTGGAGGACCCGTCCCGGCGTAAGGTAGCCGATACCAGGTATTTATCCATCAGGTTATAATCCACTCTTCCCAATATCGAAAAAAGAGAGCTGGGCTGTATAATATCATTAGCTGCAACGGGCGAAGAATTAGCAGTATTCATGTAGTAATAATTCATATCGCCCATGAGATAAAAACCATTAGCAGAACCTCGTAAGATCCGGCCGTTTGCTTTGATGGCCTCGGTACCTGCCAAAACGGTGATCCCGTGATCTTCGTTGAATTGTTTTTTGTAGGTCAGTGTATTCGACCATGTCCAGTCGGTACCCCAGCCCATGTTCTCACTAAAAGAGTGGTTATCGTAGCTACCCTCTGCCCGCTCCGGGTTTGGATAGGTTACCGCGACACCATTCCAGGTTTCATAGCGTACGCCGTAGGTTGTTCTTAAATTAAGCCCTTCCAGAATTTTCAGATCGGCAAAAGCACTACCAAAAAATTGATTGCTGGTATTTAAATTATCTTTACCCCGAACGAGTACCGCAAGCGGGTTTTCTGCATTTCCCAGCAGGTTACCCCGGCTACCCGCAAAATTTCCCATAATATCGTATACGGGTATAATGGTTTGAACACGGTATGCCCATCCTATAGGAGAGCCTTCGCCCATATAACTACCCGGCGTATTTACATTGGTAGCAAAGCCTACTCCCTGCGTTCTGGAATACTGGATATTTTCTCCCAATTGGAGCCGGTCGTTTAACAAGGTAAAGTTGGTGTTAGCTCGTATGGTATAGCGCTTAAATCCTGTGTGCTTTACAATACCATCCTGGTTGAGATAGCCACCACTTACCGCATAATTTGACTTTTCCGAGCCACCGCTTACCGTAAGCTGGTAGTTCTGCATGGGTGCGTTTTGAGTTATTGTTCTAAACCAATCCGTACCCTGCTGATTTGCTTTGGTGATCTGGTAAAAAGTGCTTTGACTGGTAGTATATTTATAGAGGGAGGGGTCTACCATTGCGGCCGTGATCTTTTGTCCGTTAATGGCACCCGCTAATAAATACTCTGGTAAGGTAGGTTGATTGGCATTGGTGCCATAGTAATCGGTTTGAGTTGGATCTAATCCCGCGTTTCTGTAGCCGGTAAATAAATAGTCGGCAAATTGCTGTGGATTTAAATAGGTTGGAAACCTGTTGCGGTTGGGGTTTTGGCTACCATAATAAATATCCAGGTTAACCTGGGGCTGTCCTGACCTTCCCTTTTTGGTGGTGATGATCACTACACCGTTATTCGCTCGTGAACCGTATATAGATGCCGCAGACGCATCTTTTAATACCTGCATACTTTCTATATCGTTTGAGCTTAACCAGCTTAGCTTACCCTGGTAAGGCATGCCATCAATAATAAATAACGGATCATTATTATTAATGGTGCTAAAACCACGAATGCGAATTTGTGGTGTTGCCCCCGGCGATCCGTCATTGACGATTTGCACACCAGCAGCTTTACCCTGTAATGCTTCCAGTGGACTTGCTGCAGGCTGTGCTTTTAACTCCTTCATATCCACCACAGCCACTGAACCTGTCAGATCTTTTTTGCGTTGTGTTCCATATCCAATCACTATTACTTCATTTAAGCTGGATACAGACGTTTCAAGCGATACATTGATCTCTGTTTGCGTACCGACAATCACTTCCTGTTGCTGAAACCCTACTGCACTTACCACTAATACGGCACCATCGCCCACGGTAATTTTATAGTTCCCGTCGTTGTTGGTAACAACACCATTAGTAGTACCTTTTTCGGTAATCGATGTGCCTGGTATGGGATCTCCCTTGGTATCGGTCACCCTGCCGGTGACTTCTATTTGCCGTTTCTCTTTGTCGATAGTAGAAACTATCGCTATGAGGTTTCTGTTGAGCTTTTTATAGGCCAGGTTATTGCCTTCCAGGAGCTTACTCAGCACTTCGTTTAGGGAAGCTTCCCTGGCCTTAAAATCCAATTGGGCCTTAAGCCCGCTTAAATCATAATTGTAAATGAACCGGTAACGCGTGCTTTTTTCTATGGCGGTAAGCACGGTTCTTACATCGGTGTTTTTTAGGTTAATAGAAATACCCTGGCCCGAGGCGTTGCCGGCCTGTACCTGAAAAGCAGTGAACAATACAATTGCAATAGCAAGCTTCATAACAAGCAAGGTTTTGAGCAGCGCCCCTGAAGGGAATAGAAACCCCCTCAGTACGTTTTTTTTCATACTTTTGATTTTAGAGTTAAACAATAGGAATTGCTCCGGTAAAGTGGCATTCCGTTTATCTTACAACCGGTGGATGTTGCAGCATTCTCCGGTTTTTTTATTTAGCTATCGTTACAGTTTTATCTTTTACGGTAAATTTAAAATTGGCTATTTGTTGCAAGGCTTTTAAGGCTTCTCCAATCGTTTCATCTTCAAAGGCACCGCGTAACCTGTAATTGGCTACTTCGGCATTGTCAAATTTTATTTGTACATCGAACCAGCGTTCCATTTTTATCGCCAGCTCTTTAAACGTGTCACCATCAAATAATAACCTATTGTGGATCCAAGCGGTTTCTACAACTGAGGAGTCATTTATCTGGTTTCCGGCAATTTTTGAAACCAGGTACTGCGGCTCTGTTTCTTTAGCGATTGTCAACTGGCCGGGCGACTCTGTCACTTTCCCGATTAACTTATTAAATACCAGCTTTTCATTAGGACTAAGTATTATTTTGGGTATGCATTCTTTTTGTTTAGTTACCTGTATCGAACCGTGGATCAGGGTGGCTTCAATAGTGGGTTCCTCTTTGTAAGATTTTACATTAAAGGCTGTACCCAACACCCTTATATCAATGTCTGAAGTATGCACAATAAAAGGTCGGTCTTTATTTTTGGCTACATCAAAAAAAGCCTCACCATCCAGGTATACTTCGCGCAACGCCCCGTCAAACGCTTTATCAAAATTCAGCCGGGTATCTGCATTCAACCACACTTTTGTTCCATCCGGTAAGATGATCTTTGACTTTGTGCCGCGGGTAGTTACTATATCATTCGCAGCTTCAGCACTTTGTTTTTGCCACTGTTGCCGGTTGAACACTACTGCGACTATTGTTGTAATACCGATGAAAATGGCGGCTGCAGCCCATTTCAACCAAGGCTGCCTGATTTTCTTTCCTGGTTTTTGTTGTTCAGCTATCGCAATAACAGGAGTCTCTGCTCTATTCAATATCCGCTCAAAGTGGGTATTGTCCGAAATATTGAAAAAATCCTGCGCCGGCATATTATGCCAGTACAACTGAACAGATTCAATAAGATAATGATCCTGAGGATTATTCCTGACCCATTCTTCCAGCGCTCTTATCTCATCAGGTGTAGCTTCGCCTGATAATTTTCGGGATAATAGTATGGCCAGTTTTTCCTTCATATAGCTGCTATACTATAATAGACAGCCAAAATAAAAGATGACCCTAAAAGAATTTTATTTTTTTTGAAATCTGGCGGGGAAGTAATCAAAATATTTGCCCACAGCGTCGCCTATACGCTTCACAGCGATAACCATTTGTGCATCTATCGTTTTTTCTGAAACACCTAATACTTCGGCTGCTTCCCTGTATTTCAGGCCGTCTTCCCGAACCAGCTTGAAAATTATTTTACATTTGGGAGGAAGCGCATCTACCGCTTTTTTAATTTTTTTAAAAATTTCGGAGGAAATAAGTTTTTGATCGGGCCTGTCCTCTTCCATGAGCTCTACATTGATAAAATCGAAAGCCTGCAAGTGGGTTTCGCGGCTTTTATGAGACAGGAAATTAAGCGAAGTATTTTTGATTGCAGTATATAGATAGGTGGTCAGATTAGCAACCTGTGTCAGCTGCTCCTTATGTTTCCATATCTTAATGAACACTTCATCCAGTATTTCTACGGCTGCCTCTTTGTTCTTTGTAATGGAAAAAGCGAATGCTGTTAAACGCGCTGCATAGGCATTAAACATCTTCCTGAAAGCATCTTCGTTACCATCGGCAACAAGGTACTTCCACTTCTCAGTAAAAACGTTATCGGGCAATATATCTTCGTGCATTGTGCAAGCAAGCGTCAAAACAAATATAAGTAATTCCCATCTACAAGCAGAAACTATGCCGGTCGCTCATTTGTGCGCCAAACCCAAAAGCTCCAAGATCTTTCGTTACTTCCTGATAAATTTATCACCCACCAGGTTTAGTTCGATGCCGTATTCCAGGTAAGCTTTTAAACCATCTAATACCGTGGTAAAGCCACCGGTATTATTCATCACTGCGGTTATTAACTCGCTACCCGACAGGTCGAATCCATAATTTTTTATAACTACATAGGTAGTATCTTCTGTCACCGCATTGAACTCATAATCCACAGTAGTTAGCGGTGCTCCCCATTCCGTAGAGATCAATTGATTGGGAATAATTTTCCTGGTGGTCACATTACTAACTACTTTATACATCTCCCATTCCCAGGTTACTGTTATACCCTCCTGCAGTGGGCCGCTCGATTTGGTAAACCAGAATTTTGTTGTGATTACCGGATCAATAAAGGCATTAAAAACAATTTCAACGGGTTTACGAATCAACATCTGGGTTTCAATAATCACATCGTTTGTCATACTTGTTAATTAAAAAAATTGATCTTATTCAATTTATATCAGAAGATTGAACGCAATATCTTTTAATTAACGCTGCAACTGCATTAATATTACTTTTGCGGCAGTTTAAAAAAGCAATATGTCAATTAATACAAAATTAGCAGAACGAAGTGGTGGAACCTGTGAGCTTTGCGCTACCCTAACCGCAACACAAGAGTATACGGTAAGTCCTAAAGATGATTCGTCAACCGGCAACCAGGTAGCACTTTGTGACACCTGTCTCACTGCGATTAAAAATGAGGATAAAAGCGAGTACTGGAGATGCCTGGAAGGAAGCATCTGGAGTGCAGAACCTGCAGTGCAGGCTTTAAGTTACCGGTTATTGTATACCTGTAGAGAAAACGATTGGGCTAATGATGTGATACAATCCATCGAGTTGGAGGAGCCTGTTATTCAATGGGCACTGAGTGCATTTGAGGTGGCCGAAGTGCACAAAGATGCATTTGGCAATACGCTTGTGAGCGGCGACACGGTTACGCTTACCCAGGGATTGAATGTAAAAGGTACCAGCTTTACTGCAGCTAAGGGAACAGTTGTGAAAAGGATAAGGCTGGTACCGGATAATACCGAACAGATTGAAGGAAAAATAAATGATCAAACCATTGTTATTCTTACCAAATATGTAAAGAAAGGGTAGAACGATACAATTATTAAAAAGGCCACGGTTTAAATCGTGGCCTTTTTAGTTGGGCGAACTATTTTGCCCAGTTTACTTTTTGCATTTTAACATCCCTGGAGTTGCTGCCGATCATCACTTCAAACTCACCTGGCTCCCAATCGTACTTCAGGTTGCTATTATAGAATTTGAGGTCTTCAGGCGTAATGCTGAAGGTAACTGTTTTAGACTCCCCGGCCTTGAGCGCCAATTTCTGAAATCCTTTCAGCTCTTTCATCGGCCTGGTTATACTACCCACTACATCCCTGATATAAAGCTGCACCACTTCCTGTCCATCGAACTTACCGGAGTTGGTTAATGTAACACTGGCTTTTAAAGTTTGATTGCCTTTTAAAGAAGTACTGCTTAACTTAACATCACTGTAGGTAAAAGAACTATAACTCAAACCATATCCGAAAGGATACAAAGGATCGTTACTTACATCGATATAATTACTCCTGAATTTCTGGAACCATTTGCCTTCAGCCAATGGACGGCCGGTATTTTTGTGCGCATAATAGATAGGTATCTGTCCCACATTCTGAGGAAAGCTCATCGTTAATTTACCGGAAGGATTTACATCGCCGAATAATACATCCGCAATAGCTGCACCCGCCTCACTGCCGCCAAACCAAACATTCAGGATGGCAGGTACATTTTTCTCTTCCCAGCTTAAAGTTAGCGGTCGACCAGCAAATAATACTAACACTACAGGCTTGCCGGTGGCCAGTAATTGTCTCAAGAGCTTTTGCTGTGTTTCAGGGATATCAATATCGGAGCGGCTGCTGGCCTCACCACTAAACTCTGCAGATTCGCCCATGGCAGCAACGATCACATCTGATTTTGCGGCTATCTCCAATGCTTCTCTGGCCAGCTCTTCTTCACTGCGTTTATCGCGTTTTAAGTCCTTGCCAAACATCGTTGCCCGCTCTTCTAACACGGCATCTGCCGTAAGATTACTTCCTTTTGCATACAGTACTTCAGCGCTATTGCCTAATACCTGCTTCAAGCCCGCTAAAACGGAGATAGATCTATCCTGCCTGGTAGCTACACTCCAGGTACCGGCCATATTATTAGCAGCATCGGCCAGTGGACCAATTAAAGCAATCTTTCCTGCTTTTTTTAAAGGCAGTACATTGTTCTGGTTTTTTAGTAACACGAAGCTTTCTGTAGCGATCTGCCGCGCTACTTTCCGGTTAGCATCTGTAAAAATCTCATTTTTTGCGCGGGTGGCGTCGCAGTATTTATAAGGATCTTTAAATAAGCCCAGTTTATATTTTGCTTCCAACATACGGCGGCAAGCCAGGTCAATTTCTGCAGCCGAAACTTTTTTCTCCGCCAGTGATTTTTTGAGTGTTTTCAAAAAACCTTCCCCTACCATATCCATGTCTACACCGGCTTTCAAGGCAAGTGCCGATGCGGCTTGCAGATCACCTATGCCATGATCCACCATTTCATTGATGCCGGTATAGTCCGTTACAACAAACCCTTTAAAGCCCCATTGCTTGCGCAACACATCTGTCAGCAACCATTTATTACCCGTAGCAGGAATGCCGTCAATTTCGTTAAAAGAAGCCATTACACTTACTACCCCTGCGTCCACGGCAGCTTTATACGGCGGAAAATATTCGTTATACATCCTGATACGGCTCATGTCCACGGTATTATAATCACGGCCGGCTTCGCCTGCACCATATAAAGCATAATGTTTTACACAGGCCAGTATATTGCTATTGGATCTTAAATCTCCCTGGTAGCCCTTTACCATGGCTCTCGCAATTTGCGATCCAAGATAAGGGTCTTCTCCATTACCTTCTGAAACCCTTCCCCAGCGCGGATCGCGGGAAATGTCTACCATCGGGCTAAAGGTCCAACCAATACCATCGGCGCTGGCCTCAATGGCTGCAATACGGGCCGATTGTTCCACTGCTTTCATATCCCAGGTACAGGACAAACCCAGTGGAATAGGAAAAGTAGTTTCATAGCCATGAATCACATCCATACCAAAAAGCATGGGAATTTTCATGCGGCTTTCCTCTACCGCTACTTTTTGAATGGCTTTGATTTTTTCAACGCCCTTAATATTAAATAGTCCGCCAACCAATCCTTTTTTCACATTTACACCGATATCAGAATTGGTAGCGGTTCCCGTAGTGAATTCACCGGCACTGGGTAAATTCAACTGACCAATTTTCTCATCGAGCGTCATCTTGCTCATCAGGTTGTTGATATAAGTGCTCATAGCGGCATCACCAACCTGGGCACCTGCTATGCCTGACAAAACAAAAAGAAAAACAACTGACAATAACGCGTTCTTGATCATATAGCAAATTTTAATTTTTATATTTCTGGCTGGTGTATGCACAACAGCAGTAATCCCTATTCGAGGCGTCCTCGCCTCGAATCATTATGTTGTCGGCTCTTGGCGACTGTTACTAAAGCAAAAAAAATATTTCCATACGTCCCTCTCCTTTACCTATTCTTTTTGTCGCCCGCCTGGTACCGCAACTATTCGAGGCGTCCTCGCCTCGAATCATTATGTTGTCGGCTCCTGACGACATGTGCTAAAGCAAAAAAAATATTTCCATGCGTCCCTCCTTTACTTATTCTTTTGTCGCCCGCCTGGTACCGCAACTATTCGAGGCGTCCTCGCCTCGAATCATTATGTTGTCGGCTCCTGGCGACATGTACTAAGCAAAAAAACTATTTTCATGCGTCCCTCCTTTACTTATTCTTTTGTCGGCCGCCTGGTTAAAGTCAGGTAGGTTTCCGGCAACAAACATCAAAATAAATAATCTATTTCCATAATACCTTTTCCGTTTATATAATTCGAAGCGCTACTGTATATATAATCACCTGGGTCTTTCACCCAACCTGCCCTAACCGGATTTTCATGTATATAATTTAGTTTAACGCGAAGAAAATCCTCAGATGTTATTTCTTCCGGGTGGTTGTCATTAGTCCATATTTTATAATCCTTGTTTTGATTGGTTCCTCTCGCATAATACTTAAACATATGCAGGAGCCAGGCTCTTCTGCTTTCTCCCATTTTATTGATGGCTTCGATAAAACGCTTTGTGCTGTAAGATTTAAAATCCCGGATGGTGTCGCTTAATTTCCCTGTTAAAGATTGCCAGATGACGTGTGCATGATTGCTCATTACCACAAATGCTCCCACCCTTAAACCCTTTTCTTTTTGACAATAGATCATATTTTTAACGAAAATATCCCTGTACAATTCCCGCGTAAAAAGATCGACCCACCCCTCCACCGTAAAAGTCATAAAATACAAGCCGCTCTGATCTCTTATTTTATAGCCATCTGCAAATTCGTACGTCATAGTTTATGTTTTTCATATCGCCATGAGGCGATAACTTAAGGGTTTGAGGCGAGGACGCCTCAAACAGAAATCCTATCAGATATGTTGTCGCCCGCCTGATATAAGTCGGGCAGGCTTCCTGGCGACAATAATTAATCCACCTTAATCACTTTACTTCTTTCGCTCACCCCATTTTCATTAACTGACTGAATGCTGTAATAATAGGACTTCTGAGAATCCATCGCCTTCATCCAGTACTCGTTATTACTATGTACCATAATGCTGGTGTATAGCTTATCTGGATGCGTACCATAAAAAATATTATAGGCAAATGCATTATCTACCGGCCTCCATTTTATAAAAGCACTACGTTTATCCTTCTCTGTCCTAAGTACTACAAAATCCTTTACTGCAGCAGGCTTTAAACCATTCCCATTGCCAAATACTCTAAACCCGCTTAACGCAAATTTCCCGGTTGGCATGTGCATATTTTCCAGCTTAATATAACGCGCCTGTACTGGCTTATCCAGTTGAATATATTCATGTGGAATGTCGGTCTTATTCGTACTCTTATCCACCAGAATGGTCCATTTTTTCCCATCCAGTGAATAGTATAATTTATATTGATGGTATTGATCGGTAAACTTACCCAACCGATCATCAGCTACATCCTGGTCTGCATAGTTGACCTGTATTGCGTTGACAGTGGAGGTATTGCCAAGGTCTGTTTGAAACCATTCTCCCTTATCGCCTGTTGTAGCGCTCCAGTAGGTTTTCATCAATTCATCCACCGCATTATTGGGAACATAGCTTCCTAATATAGAAGATGCCTGCACCGGCTTATTATAATTGAGTAGCATCCAACCCGTAAAATAGGGCGACAATCCATTTTCTCCATATCCGTCTTTTATAGTTCCGGAGGGAATGTAATGCGGATAGTCTCCGAAAGTAGTATTGCACCACATATTGCCGTCTGCATCAAAACCAGTGGGCCAGATACCCAGGCGTCGCTCAAAGGTATTTTTTACAGAAAGTACCGTAGTGGACACATGCCAGAAGCGGTTAAAGTTGTCTTCAAAAGTAGCCCCATGACCTGCCCCACGTACAAAACCGCCTAGTTTTATACTTAAAGGATCAGACTGTGCTTCGAAAGGACCGAGCGGACCAGACCCTACCAGTAACCCATCCGCGTAGCCGCTGAACTCCGTACCGGGTGCTCCATATTGCAGGTAATATTTCCCTTTATATTTGGTCATGTGGCTGCCTTCTATAAACGGGTCTAAAAAAGTATTATCCATGTGCTCGCCAAAACGTTGCCATCCAAACCTCCACGGTTCCAGCAAATACATTTCCTTCCGTGTGCCCTGTGGTTCCATCGTTTTTCTATCCAACTCTACTCCATACATAGGAAACTTATTGCTGCTTCCGTTGTACATGTATAGTCTCTGGTCTTCATCCGTGAAGAAAGAAGGATCCCAACCGCCAATATCAAAAGAATCCACTAGGGGCTTCCATTCGTTAGCTTTGGGATTGGTGCTCATCCATATCGTAAAATTACGGGAATAAGTAGATCCGAAAACCAGCATAGTATCTCCGATAATACCTACTGCCGGTGCGCATAGCTCGTCATAAATACCTGCGTTCCAGGGACGCAAAAATTTTTTAGATATAAATTTCCAGTTCAACATATCATTGCTCCACCAGTAACCCCATTGGTTAGTGCTGAATAAATAATAATCACCCTTGTAATTAACGATCACCGGATCAGCTGTTGCCCGGTGCCTTCCCCAGGTACTAAAGTTGGGAATGGGCGTATATCCATAATCAATATTGATGGGATTACAATAAGTATCGGCTTTATTTGCATTTCCCTTCTGCGCATTAAGTGTTAAGCACAAAAAAGATGATAGTAGCAACACCGTTAAGTGGAGCGTCGCAAATCTGCTGCTGTATATTCTTAAAGCGGGTATCATAAAAATTATTTTGTTAACCACGGACTTTTAAAGCCCAGCTTATACAAGCCTTTCTTCACATCGGCGTCTTTCATAAAAAGCTTCCAAAGCAAGCCGGTTCTATAATTTTCAATCATTAAAATAGTAATGCCCTGGTTAATGGCCAGGTAAGAATCGGCATACCAGTTATGTGTTTGATTAAAGCTGTCGGTAAAACCGTATTCGCCAAAAATCTTATCGCCTAATGATTCGTAAAAATAACGCAGCGCTGCCATTGACTCTTTGGGTGTATAAGGCATACTGGCCAGGGCAGCGGAACAACAAATAGTTCCATTATCATTTAGCGGCGACTGCTCATGGTATCGCTTTTTATAATCACAGGCAGAGAGTCCCCAGCTTTCTTTACCATACCCTTCGAAACCACGGGGGTTATTTACACAGTACCGGTAATTGATCTTTACATGCGCCAGGTTCTGTTTACCATAATCAGCGAAACCGTCTTTTAAGCCGCGTGGATCTAACCCCGAAAAACCAAAATGGGCAAAGAACAATGGACCTCCAAAATCGGGTCCCAAAGGTAGTTTCACATCACAAAAAACCTGACCATTTTTCATATCACCATTTCGGGCCCAACCCTTATCATACACATTTTTAGAGATGGCATGTTGGGGGGAAGCTGCAGCTAATACGTAGGTGATCAGCGCTTCATTATAGCCCTCGATCTTCAGGTTCATTTTCCATTGATGCTCAGGGCTCCAATGCCAATATAAAACATCCCGCCCCCTCGTAAACCAATCCCAGTTTACTTCTTTCCACAACCGGGTAATTACATCCCTGATCCATTTTTCTTCCTCATTCCTTTTTGTGAAATACTGTTTCACCGTTAGAAGTCCCTGGAACAAAAAAGAAGTCTCCACAATATCGGCGCCGTTATCTTTCTTACTAAATGCAATTGTTTTCCCTGTGCTTCCATCTATCCAGTGAGCAAAAGCACCATGGTATCGATCTGCACGGGACAAAAAAGAAAGGATCTTACTTATACGCGCAACCGCTTCAACTCTTGTTATCCATTTCCGTTCCACTGCTACTATAATGGCCATTACTCCAAAACCTGAACCACCGGTGGTAATTACATCTTGATATACATCGCGGTTGCGCTCGCGTGCCATACCAGAGTTGGGCTCCGCAAAATCCCAGAAATACCGGAACGTGCTTTGCTGCACCAGCTCCAATAATGCCTCATCGCTTAACCGCTCTACCTTGTTTTTTTGCATTTTATTTTTCCTGGTGGTATTCACTTGTAAAACCCAGCTTTTTTAAACCATTTTTCACTTCAGGACAACTCATAAAAAGATTCCATAACAAGCCCGTTCTGTAATTCTCTATCATCACAACAATCGGGCCCTGATCTATTGCCAGGTGTGATGCTGCATACCAGTTTTGCGTTTTGTTGAAGGCATCCGTAAACCCATATTGACTCCATATCTTATCTCCGAGGTCTATGTAGAAATGCCTTAGCGCCTTCATAGACTGCGTGGGCGAATAGGGAAATGCAGAAAGTGCTGCCGTAGGCGTTATCGTTCCATGATCGTTGGTAGGAGAATGTGCGTCGTATCCATTGTAAGTATCGCTGGCAGTGAGTCCCCAGCAGTTCTCGCCGTAACCTTTGAAAGCTTTGGGATTATCTACACAGTAACTATAATTGATCAATGTATGGTTTTGATTCTGCTCCCAGTAATCAGCATAACGGTCTTTTAATCCTTTGGGGGAAAGTCCCAGGAAGGAATAGTGAGAGAAGAATAATGGGCCGCCATAATCAAAACCCACCGGTAATGTGTAATTATAAAACCTTCGCTTATTAATAAAGAAATCGCTTTGCGCCCAGCCCCTGTGATAGATGGAAGCCGGAACCTGGTATTTTTCGTTGGCCGCGGATGCTGCCAGTACATACATGATCAGGCATTCATTAAAGCCCCTAACCGGGAAATCCATCGCCCAGCCGTTATTGGGGCTCCAGTGCCAGTATAATATATTTTGACCACCGTTCGTAAACCAGTTCCATTCGATGTCATTCCATAACCAGTTAATGCGATTACGTAATTCACGCTCCACATTACCGCTTCCGTCAAAATATTGCCTGGCCGTTAACAATCCCTGGAACAAGAATGAATGTTCTACCAGGTCTGCCCCATCGTCCTTCCTGCTAAAGGGAATGGTTTTACCTGTTGTGCCATCCAGCCAGTGGGGGAATACACCATGGTAAGCATCTGCTTTCGAAAGGAACTTCACCATCTTGAGCATAAAGCGGGCTGCGGTATCCCTTTCGATCCACCCCCTGTTGACGCCTACGATCAGGGCCATAATGCCAAACCCCGTTCCGCCGGTAGTTACCACTTCATGACTATAGTTTTGAGTGTTGCTTCTTTCCCTTGCCATGCCACTAACCGGGTGTGCAAAGTCCCAGAAATACCGCAGGGTTTGCTTTTGCACCAGGTCTACCAGGGCGGAGTCGGAAATGTTTTTATCGACCTTAACGGTATAGGGTATTGCCGCCGGTTTCGTTGCAACTGTTTTTTGCGCAGTTGCCATTGAGGAAAACAGCAGGAAAAAAAATCCCTGGAAAAGGATCAGTTTTGTTTTCATGAGCACTTTTTTAATTGAATACAGCAACGCGAAAGCTATGCATATAATACCCGATAATTTATTCAAAAGAACATAGCAACAACCTGACACAAATATGGTAAAAAAACAGGCTACTTCTTACTAAATCTTTAGTTGCTTTTAAAAATGATAGCTGCAGAGTGTTTGCAGCTATCTTTAAAATATAACTTTCCGCTTTTACTGAGCATTTGTGATACGCATAGCGTTCATGTAATAGAATTTACTGCCATTATTATTGTTCTCACCGTAAGTAATAACGATTTCCACTTCACCTGCATCGGTAGGCTGTATCTGCTCAGCGCAGGAAACAACTGAATTGTTTTTACTTGCGTTTTGCCGCACGGTAACTTCATTTTTACCGGTTGTAGTGTACTTGGTTTCTCTATTATCTGTTACATCAATTCGTGAACCGAAATAACAAAAATTGTATTTCTGATTTTTATTTAGGCCGGTAACTCTTATTTTACTTTGCTTTGTCCCATTATCTCCAAAAAACGCGGAGGAGGAAACACTTGACGGCATGTTAAGACTGGTTGTGGTTATGCTTTCACCGGTTGTGTTTGGTCCGCCAAAACGCTCAGTTATGGTAGCGCCTATGCCCGTGTAATTATTTGTATTATTTTTTAGTGCAATTGAGGTCCCTGCGTTGGCACTTGTAAACCCATTCCATCCAGCTGGTGCCGCGGCCGCACCAAAATTGATATTGATAGACCCCGAGAAACTACCGTCGCCCTGGAAAGCAACCATCTCGGTTACGCCATCTGGTTTCTGATGTGCCAAATGAGCAGCGTTCTGACAAATAGATTTTTCAAAATCAGATAATTCAGTTGGTTTATAGGCATTGCCTACTACACCCTTTCCAAAAATAGACTCGTACCAGGTACATGCAGCTACATACCTTCCCATGGGAATGGTAAGGTGGTATCCATCGCGACAAAAATTATCGCCTACAACACTGGTTCGCGCATTTTGTATAGCTGTTCCGGCAGGGATGACCATGCTTGCTCCAATCAGCGTTTTAGCCCTGCTGTACGCATCTACGATAGCGCTATACATTGTAGCCTGACTTTTGTTATAATTAGCAAACCCGTCGTGAGTGGAGTTCTGCGCATAAGCCCATGTTTGATGCAGAATATACTTTGTATTGGCATTATTATTATGTGTTTTTACATAATTATGCAGTGTAGGTAATGAAGCTTCAAAAGTATTGTACTGACCGCTGTTCTGACTCACTTGCTGAAAGCTTATATAGTCCCATTTCTCATCAGCCAAAGCAGTGACAATGGATGCCTTTGTATAATTTCTCCGTACACCGGCAGTGTCCACCTTTCTATATTCATATATAGAGGCATTACTGTTGGCATTTTTTACATGAAGCTCCAGCGAAGCCCCGCCGATAAATAAATTGCCTATTATAATCTTCTTACCGTCGGCCTTAGCCAGATTGTAGAGATGCGCTTCGATCGCATCTTCAGAAAAGCTGTTGCCTACTGCCAGTACTTTAATAACATCAGTGCCGGTCTGGCCTGTATACTCTGCCTCAGGAACACTGGTGGATAAATTATTCGGATTACCATTTTTGGTGCAGGCAACAAACAGCAGCAACATGGCTACCAGGCCTGCACATAAGCGAAGTATATTTTTCTTAAAATTCATAATCTTCTTTTTGACTTATTATTTACTAATACCCCGGATTTTGTTTTAACACCTGTTTGCTCAGATCAATCTGCGTTTGTGGAATAGGTAGCAAAACATCTCTGCTGGCAAGGAAATTAGTTTTACCGGCAGCATGCAATGCCTGTTGAGAAATACCCCAACGCACAATATCGAAGAAACGCTCATGCTCCATCGCTAACTCAATTCTTCTTTCCTTCCAAACCGCCTCACGCATCATTCCCTGATCTGTAATTGCCAGGTCCGGCAGAACCGTTGCCGCCGCACCTCTTCTTGCACGCGCCCTTACCGAGTTTACTGCCGCAAGAGCTGCGTTTGTATTTCCCAGTTCATTCTGTGCTTCCGCGTACATTAATACCACATCAGCATAACGAAGTATGCGAATATTCATCCACCAGCAACCGCGACTAATAGAATTTCTAAGAGCAGGATTACCTAATGCTTTATGGTTATATTTGGGATTGGGGACCTGGCTTGGATAAAGCGGCATCACTTCTCCAAACATAGAAGTATTCTGTTGCGTAGCTGTACTGGAATAGAGTATAGTTCTCGCTTTACGCGGATCGCCAGGCTCGTACTGTGCCTCTAAAATATCGCTGGGAACATTCCATCCCCATCCATTATTCCAGATTCCTGATCCGCGAACACCCTGCAGACTTGAATATTGCGTTCCATTGGCTTCTCTTACTGTCGCATCCGCTGTAGCCTGCACTTCAAAAACGGACTCCTTACTATTTTCTCCCTGTTCGCTGAAAATATCACTATAAAGAACCGACAGATCATACATACCTGAGCCCATTACAGCCTGGGCTGCAGCTGCAGCCTGTGCCCATTTCTTTTGCGTAAGATACACTTTGGCTAACATGCCGTAGGCTGCTCCTTTCGTAATCCGGCCTGCGAATGTGGCCTTATCCCATTCAAGTGGCAAATACTCAATTGCATAATTCAGCTCATTCTCTATAAATGCATAGATCTGGGCTGGTGTGCTTTGAGGGAATACCGGTTGTGTTGACACATCGGCATATATTGTATCTATAATAGGTACATTTCCAAAAAGACGCACCAACATAAAATAGGCATACCCTCTCATAAAACGCACTTCTGCTTTGGTCTGCAGCTTTACATCTTCTCCGGCTGTTATATTTTTCAATGTGTCAATATTGGCGATAGCGCTATTGCATTTGTTGATCAAACCATAATAACCCGTCCAGAGAGAATTACAACGTCCGTTGGTTGGCAATACCGGGAAGTTTTCCATCTGTGCTACATCGGCACCACCATCTGCGGGCGTACTCCCTTTATCGGCGTCATCGCTTCGGATGCTGGTAGCATTAAGAAATCCATCTACATGTACGTGGTAGCTCCTTAAATCATTATAGGCGCCAAATACATATTGATCATAAGGACCTGAGCCTCCGGGGTAAGGATAATTATCTGCTGTATACGCGCCTTGCCTTTCGGTAGTAAGGAACTTCTTACAACTTAGGAGCGAAGTGATGAATGCGAGTACGATTAGTATTTTATAGTTAAATATCTTCATAGTCATTTTATTAAAAAGTAAGATTAATACCTACAGTATAGGTGGATGGAATCGGGTAAACACCATTATCAGCGCCACCGCCGGTAATGCTTCCTATCTGCGCCTCCGGAGTATATCCTGTTGCCTTTGTCCATGTAGCTACATTTTGACCACTGATGTAGATACGTGCATTTTTGATGGAAGCCTTTTGTAGCAAGTCTGAGTTAAATGAGTAGCCTAGTTGAACGGTACGTAACCTGAAGTAATCACCGGGTTCCAGGAAGTAGCTGCTAAACAGGTAATTATTTCCCCTGGTAGCATCCAGTATTGGCTCGACATTAGAGGTTCCAGGTCCGGTCCATGCATTCAGCCTGTTTACCTCATAATTTAGTGTTGCAAAGTTGGATGTTCTACGCTGCGCATAAATTTTGTTGCCTGCAACGCCTTGTCCGTCTACCAACAGATCAAACCCTTTATAGCCCACGTTAAAGCTAAAGGCAAAACTATAAGGGGGGAATGGTGTTCCCAGATAAGTTCTATCGGCTGTTGTGATAGTGTCATTACCATTAATATCCGCATACCTGATATCACCCGGCAGAGCATTAGCAAAGTAAGGGCTATTCTGTATGTGACTAGGTGTTTGATAAATACCCTCCTGGCGATACCCGTAGAAATATCCTATAGATTTTCCTGTTTCGGTCAGATTGGCGCCGCCATTACCTATGATCTGGAAATTAATTTTATCTCCAATCGAGTTTACGATGTTTTTATTGTAACTAAAATTACCGCTTACACCATAACTAAATCCACTTTCGAAGCGATCGCTCCAGCCTGCAGTAACTTCTATACCTCTATTAGTAATTTTACCAAGATTTTTAAACAGCCGTCTTTGATCATTAGGAATTTCAAGACTGGTTAAAATTCCATCAGTAGTTCTGTCATAAAAGTTGATCTCTGTACTTAACCGGTTATCAAACGCTTTAAGATCTAATCCCAAATCTATACCTCGCACCATCTCCCAACGCACATCCGGGCTTAGCAAATAGGCAGCCTGGATCGCAGTGTATACATTATCTCCAAAAACAGCAGTGCTGGCATTACTAATACCTGGCTGGTATAAATTATCAGCCACGCCCTGCGAATTACCCAGTTTACCCCATGCTCCTCTAAGTTTTAAGAAATTAATTTTCTCCACCTGCTTTAAAAAATCTTCCTCGCTCAACACCCATCCTAAACCAACACTTCCTGCTGTAGCCCACCTGTTAGCGGGTGCAAATTTCGAACTACCATCCCGGCGAACTGTAGCATTCAGTAGATATTTATTTTTAAACGAATAATTGGCCCTGGCGAAAGCACCTACCAGCGAGTTTTTACCTCCGCTACCACCATAAGTTCCAGGATTAGCTACGTTCACAATATTTATATACCAGAAATCAGGACTGTTAGGGATATTAATGGTAGTATCTCTGCGATTACCATTTAGTTGTGTATTGTCTGTATAAACTGAAGTAAAACCACCTACAGCACTAAGTCTATGTCCCGCTCCCAGATTTTTGTCCCAGCTTAATGTATGATCTTGCTGAAAGCGCCTGAATTCATTCTGACTTTGAGAAACACTGGTAAACACCCTGTTATCATAAGCAGTATCAGATGGACCATTCTCACCCAAATTGATGAACCTGTAAGGTAATGGACTGTAAGAACGTGCATTGTTGAAACCCACGTCCCCGTATACAACAGACTTCCAGGTAAATGCTTTTAAGAATTTGATCTCTGCAAAAAGGCTCCCTACAAATCTATAGCCACGGTTTAATGCAGTACCATCTCCTCTGTTAATAGATGCTATCGGATTTCCTACCTGTGCTTTTTGAAAAGAAGGCATAGCGTAGTAAAGATCAGGTCCCGCCTGTATAGGTACGATAGGCGCCGCCCATTGTGCATTGGTCACTGATGCTTCTGTAGGATCTGCTTTCCAGTAGGTTCCTGTAACCTCTCCGCCTACTTTAATATTCTTGTTAACACGCAGTTCTTCTTTTAACCGTGCATTGAACCGCTCGTAGGCCCCGTTTTTAACAACACCCTCTTGCTTGGCATAACCCACATTTAAATAAGTGGTTGCTTTTTCGCCATTATTTGAAAGACTCAAACTATGATTGGTAAACATGGCATCTCTAAAAATCTGGTCCTGCCAATCTGTATTTGCCGTATACTTACTGTAGTCAAATGGCTGAGCGCCTAAATTTGCAAGTTGCGCATTGTATAATTTTTTAAAGCCTTCCGCATCAGTAACGCCTATTTTATTTTGCACTTTGTTGATGCCCACCGAACTAACCAGGTTAATCCTAGTCTGCCCTCGGGCTGCTATTTTGGTAGTTACAGCAATAACACCATTTGCGCCGGCGAGACCGTAAATAGCTATTGAAGACGGGTCGCGCAAAACATCAATGCTCTCGATATCGCCAGGGTTTAGATAGTCGATATTGTCCTGTATAATACCATCTACCACATAGATAGGATTACTGTTATTGGTACTATTTACGCCCCTTATTCTTACAACCGGAGCTGCGCCGGGTGAGCCAGAGTTAGAAATAGTTAAACCTGCCACCTTACCTTGCAAAGAACTGATAGGGTTCGTATTGGGCATTCTCGCAATTTCCTCTCCACTTACAGATGCAATAGCACCCGTCAGATCTCTTTTTCTTTGCGTTCCGTAGCCTACCACTACCACCTGGTCTAATACAGCCTGTGACGCGGCCAGCGTAATGTTTACCGAAGTCGAGCCATTCAGGCTACGTTCTACCGTTTCATAACCCACCCTGGAAAAAACCAGTATGCTATTGCCATCAGGAACACTAATACTGAACTGTCCTTCGTTATTGGTAACAGTACCTATATCCGTATTCTTTACCTGTACCGAAACCCCTGAAAGCGGAGCTCCGGAGCTATCTTTAACCTCGCCGGTTACTATTATATCTTTTTTAGCCAAAGGATCTTCCTTAATCACTACCAGGTTATTTTCCATTTTATGATAGGTCATATTGGTGTGGAATAATAACACAGGAAGTATTTCATCTATTGATGCATCTTTTACATTAACCGATGCCCGGGTTTTTAGGTCCAACAGATTGTTGTTGTACAGGAACCGGTAAGAAGACTGGCTTTCCAACGTGCGGAAAATTTCGGCAATCTCGGTTTTTTTAATTTTTAGCGAGATGCGGTGCTGACTAAAACCTGTTGCATTCAGGTTGAAAGTAAACAGCAGCAACATCAGCATCAATTTCATGGCAAGTAGAACTTTAGTTTTGTGCAGATAAGCAACATCTTTTTGCAAGCATTTCATTTCGACTGTTGATTTTGTGATTATTTCCTATCGGTCATTTCATTTGTGACAGGCATTACGATTAACTATTTCTATAACTACTATTGCACGGCTTTAATGCAGGTGCAGTCTATGGAGCAGCATAAATAAATACTTCATTATTTTCTATTTTATATACAAAAGGATTGGCTAGTTGAAGTGCCTTCATGGCCTGGTCGATCGTTTCTTTTTCGAATGAACCATTAAAACTCAACTGCTGTACGGCTACATCACCAAAGTTGACTTTGACATTGAACCAATGCTGTAATTTGTACGCAAGCGTTCTAAAGTCGTCTCCCCTGAACTCCAGCCGGTTATAGATCCAGGAGGTTTCGATACGCTTTGGCTCTGCTTGTGAGCTATCCAGAAATTCTATCTTAACAGGAGGCAACTCTTTCGGGGAAGCTGACAGGTTACCCAACGTTTGCGCATCTACAGGCAGTATTATTTTCTGGTGGGGATACAACAAAATCGGCTGACTTGTTTGTCCTTCCTGCTCCCGCGTAATACTAACCAATCCTCTGTATAAGGAGGTGGTTACCGAGTGATCTTCATCGTAAGCCTTTACATTAAAAGCTGTTCCCAACACCCTGATCAACACATGCCCGGCATGTACCACAAAGGGCTTCGATTTATCTTCTGTAACATCAAAAAAAGCTTCGCCCTCCAAAACGACCTCCCGAGTAGCAGCACTAAATCCCGGAAGGTAACTTAACTTCGATCCTGCATTTAACCACACTTTAGTACCGTCCGTCAGCACCAATGGCTTACGCTCTCCATCCCTGGTAACGCCGGCAATTTGTGGTTCTTTTTTTTTAGTTCCTGTATTGTAAAAAAAAGTGGCCGCTGTGGCAATCAACGCTGTTACAGAAGCTGCCACCAGCCAATATTTTATTTTTTTAATGGGACGGATTACGATTGCCGGGTCTGCCTGTACGCTCATTTTTTCAGCCTTATCCAATAAGCTTAAAGCCTGCAACTCGTAGTTATGAGGATCAGGTAAAACCGAAGCCGCTTCGTTTTTAAATACCTGGCTGATCAAGTCATACTGTTGTTGTAAGGCGGGATCATCATCCAGCAATTGCTGAAGTTGTTGCATTTCTTCGTCAGTCGCTTCGTTAAAAACGCAGCGCGACATTAATTTCCATATCTCTTCGTTGATCCTCATTATAGCAAACAGACAACCGTTATACTATAAAGGACAGTTGAATGAAAATTATCTACTATAAAAAAAATAACTTTTTTTTATTTTTTTTCTGCAAAGAGAGAAAAAGGCTGTTTAGGGGAAACACCCAGCGACTCACAGATGCGTTTTACAGCTGTGGCCATTTGTACATCGATGGTATTAACGGAGATATTGAGAATTTCTGCCACTTCTTTATAACGAAGCCCATCCTCCCGAACCAGCTTGAAAATCATTTTACATCGGGGAGGCAGATTTTCGATGGCCTTGTTGATCTTACCAAGCATCTCCCTGGTAATCATTAACCGGAGGGGATCATTTTGAATAGTAGCCACTTCAGGAGTCAGTTCATCGAAGTCCTCGGTTAGCCATTGGTTGGCTTTTATTGCCAGTTTATTGAGTGATTGATTTTTAACGGCTACATATAGATATACCGACAGGTTTTGGATCGCATCTACTTTTTCGCGCTGCATCCAAAGCTTTAGCAAAACATCTTCTACCACTTCGTGGGCAAGATCTGCCACCTTTACTATTGAAAAGGAAAAGCCATACAATCGCTTAAACAGGATACCATACAGCCGTGTAAAAGCAGCCGTATCTCCTTTTTGTATTTGATGCTGAAGCTGGCGAAGTTCGTCTCCAATAAGGTCATCATTATGGATACTATCGGATTTCAAGTTTGGCAAAAGTATCGGATTAAATTAATTTCTTAAAGCTCAAAAGCATTTCTTTTACAAACCGGGCGCGCTATACCCTAATTTTTTCAAACCTGCTTTTACTTCCGGTGCGCTCATAAATAAATTCCATAGCAAGCCCGATCTGTAGTTTTCGATCATCACCACTATCGGGCCCTGGTCAATAGCCAGGTGCGTATCAGCAAACCAGGCGCCGTTGTTCTTTACTACATCCAGAGAGAAAGCATCTACAAAGCCATACTCTTTAAACAATTTGTCGCCCAGTACATAATAAAAGAAATGTAATGCAGCCATCGATTCATTAGGTGTATACGGCAGCGATGAAATTGCAGCAGTAGGCGCTATAAACCCCTGGTCGTTAGTAGGTGACGAAGCGGTATATCCATCTTTTATATTACTCGCTGTTAAACCCCATACCGAATCGCTATAACCATAATAGCCTTTTGGATTAGCCTTACAGTATTCATAATTAATGAGCGTATGATTTTTTGTTTGTGTTTGATAATTAGCATAAGCATCGCTTAAGCCGTTGGGATTAATGCCCATAAAAGAGTAATGTGCTAAAAATAAAGGACCACCCATATTTTCACCCAATGGCAAAGGGTAGTTATAATAGGTATTACCATTTTTAAAAGCTCCGGCTCTGGCCCAACCATTATCATAAACATCTTTTGTAATAGTATGTGCGGTGGAAGATGCTGCCAGCACATAGGTAATAAGGCACTCATTCCATCCCTGTACTTTAAGATTCATAGTCCAGGCGGCCGAGGGGCTCCAATGCCAGTACAATACGTTTTGGTTGTTCTGCCTGAACCAATCCCATTCTACAGCGTTCCATAAACTATTGATATCAACGCGCAGGTTAGCCTCTGCAACATCGGCGCCGGTAAAATATTGTCTGGCCGTTAGTAGTCCCATCATCAGCAAAGATGTTTCGACAAGATCGGCCCCATTATCGTTTGCGCTAAAAGGGATCACCGCCCCCGAAGCCCCGTTCATCCAATGCGGAAAGGCCCCATGAAAGCGTTGCGCCTTATCTTTCAAAAAAGTGATAATGGTTTGTATACGCGCAAGACCCTGAGCTTTATTGATAAATCCCCTTTCCATTCCCACTATCAACGCCATTACACCAAAACCGGTACCTCCGCTGGTGACAATATCAGGTGCATGTTTGTTCCCCTCCCTGATCATACCGCTGGTGGGGTGTGCAAAATCCCAAAAGTATTTTAGTGTTTGCTGCTGTACTTTGTCCAAAAGCTGATCATTGGTCAATGCAGGAAATTTGCGGGAAGAGTCGATGGCAGTTGAAAAGACGATGCTCTGATTTGAAGACAGAGACACATCGCTTACGGAAGTTAAACCGCTAACAATTTCCAGCCTGTAGGGAGAAAGGGCTGCCAGCGGAACCGACGGTTTGATTACAACAGTACTATCGTTCCTTTCAAAACCATAACTGCTTTGGATATTACCTCCCTCCTTATTGAGAATAATAATTTTAGGAGTTACCGCTGATCTTTTTACGGGAGCAGAAAAATTGATCTTTATTTCCGGGGTAAAACCCAGGCCTGTAAAGGGTCCAATTGCTTTGCCATTGATAGTTGACGAAACATAAGTAAATGGCCCGGCTGCGGGTGTAACAGGCTTCCCCCCAGAGTCATTGTCTTTTTTACAGGAGAATAGAAACAATATTAAAAAACCACAAATACAATGCTTCACAGAACACAGTTTATAATGAAAAAGATGCCTCTGATATAGAACAAAGGCATCTTAAAAACGATATTATCTTGGCAATTATTGCCCCCGCCTTTCAAGTATAGCCAGCGCTGATACTTCTATCGGGCTTAAGGCCTTATTGTATATTCTTACTTCGTCAAGTTTCCCCGATAAATAACCGGCCCAACCTTCTCCTGAAGACCCCGAGGTACTGCTTGGCACCGTCATAAAATGCAGTGCCCCAAATACGATAGGTCCTATATTAGAAAATTGAGGTTGTGTTGGTATTGGCTTGCCCGTTTTTGTATTAGTTAATGAACCATTCACATAAGATCGCACTACCCCAGTTTCGTCATAGGTAAAAATATAGTTAATCCAGCTATTGAATGCTCCTGCTACATTTTGTATCCCGTTATCATCCTGAAAATTGGCCGGAGTATTGTTATTATTTCTAAAAAGGGTTTTAAATGGGGCTGTACCCGCAGCACCATTGTCAATAAAAATATTAACGTTGGCCCAAAACTCAGATTTATGCCCAATACTGACTAAGCCCGTTGCCCCAACAGTTTGAGGCGTATTTACCCACAGACTTATTGAATATGTTTTGAGTCCAGCTACGGCATCAGACGCAGCAGCCGTCGCATAGGCTTTATTAGCAGCCGGAGCTCCTGTTAATGCCTGCCCTTTAATTCCGGCAGAAAAAGACATTCCGCTATTAGTACCGTTAGCACCCGTTACACTATCCCTTAAGTCACCGTTAAACCCCCAGTAAGCTACCAGACTAGAAGCCGCTACCTGGTTGGCGGCCGTATATCCTCCTGCAACCGGAGGTACGTCGCCGGGCGGAAAATCATCATCGCTGTTTACTTTAGTGCAGGATATAGATAACGCAATTAAGCATAACATACCTGAAAATATTGTTGGATTTTTCGCTTTCATTATACTAAGTTTCTTAATAGTTAGGATTTTGTTTTAAACGGCCTCCGCTAAAATCGATCTGCACCTGGGGTATGGGAAAAACTTCATGCTTTCCCGTAACAAAGGGTTTACCAGCCGCTTGCATTACAGCCGCCGCCTGACCCGTACGCACTAAATCAAAAAAACGATCGGCTTCCATAGCCAACTCCATTCTTCTTTCTTTTAATACATCAGCCAGCGTAGCCGACGTTGTGGTAAGCCCCGCTCTGGTTCTAACTTTCGCAAGAGGTGTTTGTGCATCCTTACCAGTACGCGCAGCAGCTTCTGCGTTGATCAGCAGCACTTCCGCATACCGCATTAACCTTATATTTTTAGGCCGGTTATCCTTATCGGTCAATAATCCGTTGCAAGCAAGGCTTTCTAAAAAGGGGCTGTGATATGCTTTATAATTATATCGGTCACTTACCACTGCAGGCTGAGCAGGTATAGTAAATCCATCCCAAAGAACCGTAGGAGTTGTACCGGTAAATATAATGGTAGCTGCTCTACGCTTATCATTAGCCTCGTATGCTGCAGCCAGATTAGCTGAAGGCGTATTTAGCCCGAATCCCAGGTCACCTCCTGTCCATAACTGGCCGTTCACTGTCTGATTAGGGAAAGAACCTCTTGGTGCCTGAAAGTTGCTATAGTTCTTGCTTATAGCATTACAAGATGCATCAGTAGCGCGGTTGGGTCCGGTCTGAACTTCAAAAATAGATTCAATATTGTTCACTCCTCCTTCATTTACAGAAGCCGCCTTTTCCCGGAACACTTTAGCATAATCTGTAGCAAGATCATATTTACCCGAATTGATTACCGCCAAAGACATATCGTAGGCGCCCTGAAAGTTTTGTTGATATAAATAAACTTTTGACAAAAGAGCCTGCGCCGCCCCTTTGGAGGCCCTGCCCACTATAGCGCCCGCATCTCCTTTTGCTGGAAGGTTCTCAGTACCGTACAATAAATCTTCAACTATTTGTGCATATATTTCTTCTTTAGTTGCCCGGGTTTGAAACTCGTCATTATTTTGCTCAGCAGGTTTAATAACCTTAACTATTTTAGGAACCCCGCCAAAAATTCTTACCAAATTGAAATAGTAAAGCCCTCTCAAAAATCTAACTTCTCCTACCAGCCTTTTTTTCACGGATTCTTCGTAAGTGCCAGCTTCCAACACATCCAACGCTTCGTTAATACCGCCAATGGAACTATAATATTCTTTCCACACATCATTGAAAATGCCGGTATTCCCAGTATGTGTAAAACCATCTAGAAAGACTCCGTCGAAACCGGGATCCGAAGCCACCGAACCTTTATCACTATCATCAGATGTAACATCTCCCAGGATCACGAACTTTAGACCAACAGTTCCCTGCAAGTAAAGTGTGTTGTATACTCCCGCAACCAGCCTGTCAGCTGCAGCTGGATCAATCAGTGCCTGGTCCTTTGTTAATTTGCCCTGAGGCGGCACATCCAGAAAGCCCTTTTTACATCCAGTGAAAAATACTATTGCCCAAAGCGCAAATAATATATATCTGTAAATTTTATTTTTCATTGCAAATTCATTTAAATTTTAGAAGCTCAGATTTAAGCCCAATACAAATGTTCTTACGGACGGATAAGTATTCAAATCCACACCCTGGGCAAGGGAAGCGACTCTAGCGTCAGAATTGACAGTTAAGATTTCGGGAGTAAATCCGCTATAGGGTGTAATGGTAAATAGGTTCTGGGCAGATAGGTATATTCTGCAACTGGAAACTTTAGCCCGCTCTAACCAGGATGATTGAACGGTATATCCTAACGTTAAGTTATTGAGACGAAAAAAATCTCCACTCTCAATAAAATAGGTAGAAGCCTCCAATGCACCCGCATTAGCACGGGGAACTTTTGTATTCTGATTATTAGGCGTCCAGCGATCCTTGGCTACGGAGGCTTCAACATTATCCGTAAGCTGATTGGTGCCTCTTGCTGCTTTTTTACCATTGTAAATTTTTGCCCCCGCAAGCCCAAAAGATCCAAAGCTTAAATCAAAGCTTTTAAAGCTTACATTACCATTAAAGCCATAGGTGATTTTGGGTTGATAAGAACCCGAAAAAGCTCTGTCAAAATCATTAATAACACCGTCAGGAGTTCCATCAGGTCCGCTTAAATCCAAATAAATTAAATCGCCAGCTCTTGCATTGGGTTGCGCAGAAGCATCAATTTGCGCCTGGTTTTGAAATATTCCCACAGCCTGCAGTACATAGTAGCTGGCAATAGGATATCCATTATCAGTTCGGGTAACATTATAGTTACCGGCAGCACCTCCGATAAGCGGTTGTCCTCCGTTTAGCTTTTCAATGTTATTTTTGTTATAAGCTATGTTACCGTTTAGGGAATAGGTCCAGTCATTACCTATTTTATCGTTCCAGTTTAAGCTTAGTTCAACTCCTTTATTAGATATAGTAGTGGCATTAGTGATATATTTATTATCCACATCATAAACAACACTTGAAAGCGGTATCTCTATCAGCGCGTTATCTGTTTGCTTCTGATAAACATCAATACTACCGCTTAGCTTGTTTTTTAATATTGCAAAGTCCAGACCTATATTAATCTCTTTAGTAATCTCCCACCTGATATTAGGATCGAATGCCTGGTTGAAGGCAATTCCCTGAATAGCAGAAGCGCTTCCATAAGGGAAATAATAAGGAAGGTTTTGCGTTGCAACCGGAATGAATTGAGATGATTCTATATTGTCATTACCTTTTGCACCATAACCCAGTCTCAGCTTCAACAAACTAAAAGTCTGCTGATTTTCCATAAAAGCCTCTTCCGTAACGTTCCAGCCAATGGCTGCCGAAGGAAAATATCCATAACGCTGGGTCTTTCCGAATTTCGAAGAGCCGTCTGCACGTAAAGTAGCTGTAAGCAGATATCGGTTATCAAACCCATAGTTTACCCTACCAAGATACGACAGGCGGGTCCTTAAGTCACCTGAATTTTCTACTGTTTGGCTGCCGGCAGCTCCTGCATTCAAATACCATTGGTCTTTATTTACCGGAACACTTAATGCTGACCCTTTAGCATTGTTTGACCTGAACTTTTCTGCCACAAACCCGGCTAATAAAGTAAGATTATGTTTATCAAAGGTTTTGGTATAAGTAGCGGTGTTGTCCCATATTAAGGTTGACCAGTCATTTTTCTCAACAGTTAATGTACTGACAGCCCTGGACTGGTTTCCTCCGTTTTCAATAAAAGTAGAGGTATCACTTAAGAATGGATAAGAATAAGCGGTGCTCTTTAAATAATTCAGATCGAAATTTAATGCAGACCTTATGGTAAGATCTTTAATAGGTTTAATATCTAGTCCAAAATTTCCCTGTATTCTGTTAGTAATAACATTATTGTAGCTCTTATCAATAGATAACAATGGATTCGACACATTTCCGGCCAACGAAGTGTTCCCATATTTATCGCCAACTTTTGAAGCTACATAAGGTGCTGCACGATACGCATTGCTAAAAGCATCAAAATTGGCTCCATTAGCATCGCCTCTTGTATATGATAGCTGCGAATTGAGTTTTAACCATTTGCTCAATGTATATTCGTTGTTCGACCTCAATGTAAATCTTTCAAATTTGTTTCCCTTTTGTATACCCTCATCAGCCAGGTAACCTCCGCTCATAAAGAATAAGAAACGTTCACTACCTCCCGACATAGATAGGTTATGCGATTGTTGTAAGCCCTTTTGTAAAATAGCATCATACCAGTCTGTATTATTGCCTACCAATTTGGCTGGATCGATGAGATTAGCTCCACTTCCGTAATAATTATTAGCTTCATTCAAATAGCCGGCATATTGCTTTTCTCCAGCCATATCCACTAAACTTGTAGCTTCTTTAATTGCGGTAGAACCAGAGTAACTGAATGTTGTTTTTCCGGCCCTTCCTTTTTTAGTTGTGATTATAATTACACCGTTAGCACCCCTCACACCATAAATAGCACTCGCTGATGCATCTTTTAATATATCCATGGTAAGTATATCAGCATTATTCAGGTTCCGTATATCATCAGTAAGCACACCATCCACTACATACAAGGGGTTAACGCCCGCTAACACAGAACCGGTACCGCGAAGACGAACATTTGGATTTGAATTAGGCTCTCCCGATCCAATAACCTGAACGCCGGCCACTTTGCCCTGTAAAGCCTGTGTAGCTGTCTGAACCGGTTGTTTCGCAAGTTCTTCTCCTTTTACCGATACAACAGATCCGGTCAAATCTCTTTTTCTAGCCGTACCATAACCAATTACCACCACCTGCTCAAGACTTTGTGAAGATGCGGTCAACACTACCGCCAATTCGGTACGGCCATTAACCGCCTCCTCTTTCTCAGTGTATCCTACTGAAGAAAAAACAAGAATTGCGTTAGCATCAGGAACTGTAATCGTAAAATTTCCCGAGGAATCGGTGGCAGTACCTGCTGTAGATCCTTTTACCTGTACCGACACATTGGGCAAGGCTGAGCCTGCATCACTCATTACACTTCCTTTTACAGTGGTTTGAGCCAAACCCGCACTGCTGCAAAAAATCGCCACAAAAAACAAGAGCAACCCGGCCCAATTATAGGTACGGATGCGCAGAGGAGATTCCCTCCTGAATAGCAAGCCTTTCATTTAAGATCGTTTAATTAATAAAGAATTCAGTTTTCACGAATACGGTTATAGCAAAGCAACAAGACAACAACCGTTAGTTAACACAAAGTTAATGTGTTTTAAATACATTATTAAAAAATACGTTAAAATATTTTTAATAATTTGATAAGCGGTAGGCAGGGAGCGCAAGAAAATTTTCCACCCTTTTACCCGAAGTCCGGCTAAAAACGATTTTGCAAAACTTCATGCTAAAATATACGCCGCCGCCTCATGCAAGATGCTAAAAGCCGCTACAGTACAGCATTGTAGTGCTAATCAACGGAGCGTGTAGCTAAAAAACCGTAAATTTTACAAAAGAAAAATTCCGGAAGTGTAATCCATAATTGACAGCCCTTACTGTTTTCGTTTTTCGGATAAATGGCAGAAACCCAAAAATATACGTCAATAAAACTATAATAAAAAATATTTTCGGTAGCTTGGATAGCTATCTTTGTGAAGTTAGGCTCGATTTTTGATAACAAAATTTTTGAACGGTGGCTCTAGGACAATCTCTACAACAAAAACTCTTACAGAAGCTTTCTCCCCAGCAAATTCAATTAATGAAATTACTGCAGGTGCCTACGGCCAACCTGGAAGAAAGAATCAAAGAAGAACTGGAGGCTAATCCAGCCCTTGAGGTGGACGAAGAGCATAAAGATGAAGATCCCTATGCAGACGAGTTTAGTGACAATGCTGAAGAGGCTGACAATTATGAAGAACAGGATGGCAGCGTTGATGATTATGAGAACATAGACGTTACAGAATACCTGCACGACGACGACGGGGAAATAGCAGAATACAAAACCAGGGAAGATAATTACACAGACGATGATGATAATCGCCAACTGCCTGTTAAAAATGAAGCCAGCTTTTACGATTTGATGGTAAGCCAATTGGGATTACTCTCTCTAAGCGATCAGCAAAGAAGAATCGCTGAGCACATTATAGGTAGTATAGACGAAGACGGATACCTGAGAAGAGATACGCCAGCGTTGGTAGACGACCTGGCCTTTAGGCAAAATATCGAAACTACAGTAGAAGAAGTGGACGATATTATCTCTAAAATTCAGCAGTTTGACCCGCCAGGTGTTGGTGCCCGTGATTTGCCTGAATGCCTGCTACTACAATTGAGAAGGCAAAAAGCAGAAGGAAAAGATGTGGACATTGCCATTGTAGCTATTGAAAAATACTTTGATGAGTTTACCAAGAAGCATTATGAAAAGATTCAGCGTGGCCTTGGACTTGAAGATGGCGAACTGAAAGAAGTAATGCAACAGATCATCCGGCTCAATCCCAAACCTGGAGGTAATATCGGATCCGTAAATAAGGCGGAGAGCTATGTAGTACCAGACTTCTTCATTCTTAATAACAATAGCAAACTGGAGCTGACGCTCAATAGCCGTAACGCGCCTGAGCTGCGCATCAGCGAAGGCTACAGGGATATGATGAAGGAGTATAGTCGCGGTACTAAAAAAGATAAGCAGCAAAAAGAGGCAGTGCTCTTTATAAAGCAAAAAATAGACGCAGCCAAGTGGTTTATAGATGCTATTAAGCAGCGGCAGCATACCCTGCTTGATACTATGGGCGCGATCATGAGTCACCAGGAAGATTTTTTCCTTACCGGAGACGAGACCTCGCTCAGACCAATGATATTGAAAGACATAGCGGAAAAAACCCACCTGGATATTTCTACGGTAAGTCGTGTAGCCAACAGTAAGTTTGTGCAAACCGAATTTGGAACTTACCGGTTAAAATTCTTTTTCAGCGAATCGCTCAGCACCGATAGTGGTGAAGAAGTTTCTACCCGTGAAGTAAAAAAGATCCTGAGCGATATGATCGAATCTGAAAGCAAAAAGCATCCATTAAGCGATGAAAAACTAACCGAGCTGCTGCAGGAAAAAGGCTATAATATTGCCCGCAGAACTGTGGCTAAATACCGCGAACAGCTCAATATTCCTGTTGCAAGATTGAGAAAAGAGCTGGTATAGCGCATTTAAAGTTTAAGGTTCAAAATTCAAAGTTTGGGTTTTAAATATTGAACATCAAAATTTTGAACTTTAAACATTCCGCATTAATTGTACTTTTGCCGCCGTTATTACAATCGTAAACCTGCCTGTCGGCAGACAGGTCGCAAATCATAATTGAAGTATGTCTGTTATAGTAGTAGGCTCCATGGCCTTTGATGACATTGAAACGCCTTTTGGCAAGTCGAATAAAATAATTGGTGGAGCGGGTACCTATATTGCTTACGCGGCAGCCAATTTTGTACAGCCGGTACAACAGGTATCAGTGGTGGGATATGATTTCCCGGCAGAAGAGCTGGAAGATTTACGCCGGCGTGGTGTTGAAACTGAGGCCGTTGAAATTGTGCCTGACAGGAAATCGTTTTTTTGGGCAGGTAAATATCACCTGGATATGAATACCCGTGATACATTGGTTACAGAATTAAATGTACTGGGTGATTTTAAACCGGTAATTCCTGAAAGTTACCAGGGTGCAGATTTTTTAATGCTGGGCAACCTGGCCCCCGCTGTTCAGTTGAGTGTTATCAACCAGCTTACCCAAAGACCTAAATTGATTGTGCTGGATACCATGAACTTCTGGATGGACATCGCACTGCCGGAACTGGAAGAAGTGATCAGCAAAATTGATGTGCTGCTGGTAAATGATAGTGAAGCACGCCAGCTAACAGCCGAATTTTCGCTGGTAAAGGCCGCTAAAAAGATCCTCACCATGGGACCTAAATACCTGATCATTAAGAAAGGGGAGCATGGTGCTTTATTGTTTCATGAAAACCAGGTATTTGTAGCTCCGGCCCTTCCCTTGGAAGAAGTATTTGACCCTACCGGTGCGGGTGATACTTTTGCAGGTGGATTTATCGGGCATCTTGCAAAAACCGGCGATATTTCGTTCGAAAATATGAAAACAGCCATTATTGTGGGAAGCGCGTTAGCGAGTTTTTGTGTAGAAAAATTTGGAACCACACGCCTGAAAGAGATCACTAAAGAAGATATTACTCAAAGAGTTCAACAGTTTAGGGAATTAACCAATTACCAGGCTGAGTTATCTTAGGTTGATATTCAATTATATTAGTTAGGCGGGCTCTTGAAGCCCGCTTTTTTTGTCGGTATATCTGTTTAAAAGATCGGTGAATAGCGATGCTCCGTACAACTTTTGCTCAATATTTGATCTCTTATTAGAAACAAACTTTAAAAATGACCAATCTTCAGAAATCGCCATCCCTGTTGTTTTGCATTATCATGGATGCCATCGGTTACCTGTCTTTCGCCATTCCAGGCATAGGAGAGTTTTCAGATGTTATCTGGGCGCCCATATCCGCCATCATTTTTGCCAAAACCTTCGGTGGTGCCAAAGGCATATTTGGGGGTATTTTCAACTTTATTGAAGAGATTATGCCCGGCATGGACATTATCCCATCGTTTACCATTATGTGGTTCCTGACCCAAAAATCAGGAGCAGGGAAAAGGTCCCAAATCATTCCTGTAAAGGCAAAATAAAGGGTTGCTGATTAGGTTCAACCAGCTCCAGGCAGCAGCAATGTATGCAGGAGTTTGTGGTTTTTCTTACTTAATAATTCGCTAAATCAACGTTAAAGAAACCGGTTATTATAAAATATATTTTGTTGATTTCAATCATCAATCTATTTTTGCAACCCAATGACAATAAAGAAACATACAAAGATTAAGAAACATCCGTAACGGAAGGTTGTAGTTTTTGTGTGCAAAACATAAATTTTTTAACAGGCCTTCCGTAAATACGGAAGGCTTTTTTTATATCTAAAACCAAAAAAATAAAAAATGAAAGTTGCAGTAGTGGGTGCCACCGGCCTTGTGGGTACCAAAATGTTGCAGGTATTGGCTGAAAGAAACTTTCCGGTTACGGAGCTGGTTCCGGTAGCCTCCGAAAGAAGCGTGGGCAAAGAAGTTGAGTTCAAAGGAAAGAAATATAAGATCGTGAGCATGACTGATGGTATCGCAGCAAAACCAGCTGTAGCTTTATTTTCGGCAGGTGGAGGCACTTCTACCGAATGGGCACCACAGTTTGCTGCTGCCGGCATTACGGTAGTAGACAACTCATCTGCCTGGAGAATGGATCCTTCCAAACCATTGATCGTCCCTGAGATCAACGCTGATATACTGACGACCAATGATAAAATTATTGCAAATCCAAACTGCTCCACCATCCAAATGGTAGTAGCACTTCAGCCTTTGCACAAAGTATATAAAATTAAACGCGTGGTAGTTTCTACTTACCAGAGTGTAACAGGTACAGGTGTTAAAGCGGTAGATCAGTTAATGGGCGAAAGAAACAATGCCAGCGAATACCCGATGGCTTACAAATACCCTATCGACTTAAATGTTATTCCGCAAATTGACGTGTTTACGGATAATGGTTACACCAAGGAAGAAATGAAAATGGTGAATGAGACGAAGAAAATTATGCGCGATGACAATATTAAAGTAACCGCTACTACCGTTCGTATACCGGTGATGGGCGGTCATAGCGAAAGCGTGAATATTGAATTCGAAAATGAATTTGAACTGGCAGAAGTAAGAAATCTGTTGGAGTCGGCCCCGGGTATTGTGGTAGTTGACGACCTGGCCAATCAGCAATATCCTATGCCAATGGACGCACACGAAAAAGACGAGGTTTTTGTGGGTCGTATCCGTCGCGATGAAACCCAACCTAAAACATTAAATATGTGGATCGTAAGCGATAACCTGCGTAAAGGTGCTGCTACTAATGCTGTTCAGGTAGCCGAATACCTGGTGGCTAATAACCTGATATAATTTCTATAGCAATCACATAAAGCCAGCAGTCTATTGTAAACTGCTGGCTTTTACTTTAGGGTAATATCAGAACACTTGTATCCTCCCGTTTTAGCTTTTGAAAGCTAGAGCATCCCCAAAAATTAAGTAAATTGCAGATATGGATAACATTTTAAATGAACCTGAAGCAGCCTATCGCAAAGCCATTTACACCGCGGCTGAATATCTGGCTATGGAAAAAGAGTCCGATACCAAACACGAATTTTTCCAGGGAGAAATTTTTGCAATGGCGGGTGCAGGGGGACGGCATAACGTGATTGCAAAGAATATGCAGGGCAGACTATTTATGGCTTTGGATGGTAAACCCTGTCAACCCTACGGAAGTGATCTTCGCATACATATTCCGCAAAATACCTTGTATACCTACCCCGATATCTCTATTTTTTGCGGCGACTTTATTTCGTCGCAGGAAGATGATGATACGATGATCTTACCCATTGTGCTGATAGAGATTCTTTCTCCATCTACAAAGAATTATGACCGTGGTGGAAAATTCAAGTTATATCGTGATATTCCTTCACTGAAAGAATATATTTTGATTGATTCAGAATCAGTAAATATAGAAGTATTCCGCATAAACACTGGCGGTCACTGGGAATTGGAAGAGTATAAAACATTAGAGGCTACATTACTCATTGAAGCTTTGAGTATATCTATCAACATCGGCGACATTTATATGGGTACAAAGTTACCTGCCTAAGTTTTTCTTTAAGTATCAACTTAAGCTTTTTTAACAAATGCTAACTGGCAAGCTACCGTGTCTTATTTGACTAGAAATTACCAGTTCACTAAATATCAAAGTAAAATCCTTTCTATGGATGACAACATTTTAAACGAACCTGAAGCAGTCTATCAAAAAGCTTTTTACACTGCAGCTGAATACCTGGCTATGGAGAAGGAGGCTGATACCAAACACGAATTTTTCCAGGGAGAAATTTTTGCTATGGCCGGGGCTAGCATCACGCATGTTATCATTTCTACGAACCTAATAGTGCAGATCGCATCGAAATTGAAAGGCAACCCTTGTCAGCCTTATGGGAGTGATATGCGTATCCATATTCCTGAAAACACCTTATTTACCTACCCTGATATTTCGATTATTTGTGGTGAAGTTATTCCTTCAAGGGATGATGAGGATACTGCCATAGAACCTGTAGTACTCATTGAAATTCTGTCTCCTTCAACAAAAAATTATGATCGTGGTGGAAAATTTAAATTGTATAGAGATATCCCATCTTTGAAAGAATACATCCTCGTTGACTCTGAAGTAATAGGCATAGAAGCATTCAGACTCAATGCAGGTGGTCACTGGGAATTGGAAGAGTACAAAACAGAAAATAGTGTTTTGGCAATTAATACAGTTTCTTTATCTATTCCTGTGCGGGAAATTTATGAGAGAACAAATCTTAATCCCCAAACCCAACAATGATCTCTTTCGCATGCTCTTTGCTTTTGGGTTTCAGCAAGATCTTTTTTATAGTACCTTTTTCATCGATCAGGAATGTAGTACGATACACACCCATGTATTGATGACCAAACATTTGCTTCTCGCCCCAAACGCCGTATTTCTCTAATATTTTATGGTTGATATCCGCGATAAGTGGAAAAGGAAGCGAATTACGCTCTTCAAAACGCTTATGTTTGGCCGCGTCGTCGGGACTCACCCCTATTACGGAAATGCCCTGCTGCTGCAACAATGTAAAATTATCCCTGAGATTACAGGCCTGTATGGTACAGGTGGGTGTAAGATCCTGCGGATAAAAATAAAGCGCCACTTTTTGCCCTTTGTACTGTGACAAAGAAATTTTATTTCCGTCCTGGTCTTTTCCTGTAAATGCCGGAGCTTTTTGCCCCTCTTTTAAATGTGTAGCCATTAAGCGATTATCGATTTTTTAATTTCAGAAGATGCTATTTCTTCTTTGTTGCAGTACTTGTTTTAGCTGAACTACTTTTTGCTGTAGCTTTCTTGTCACTTGGTTTAGAAGAAGTTGCCGTCTTTTTTGTGGTGGCCGTTTTGGATGAGCTCTCCTTTTTTGCCGTGCTGCTTTTTGTGGCCGTTGAAGATTTTTTAGCAACTGACTTTGCCGGAGCTTTTACCGAAGTTTTTGAGGATGTTTTAGCCGCAGACTTTGATGTTGCTTTTGTATCCGCCTTTTTCACAGCTGCAGTTTTAGAACTTGTTTTACTATTTGTTTTTGTGGTTGCTGACGTCTTTTTAATAACCGGGGCCGCCTCTTTTTCCTCTAAAAGATTAGTAGTAGCAGGCTTTGTAGCTACAGGAGGGTTGATACCTCTCACAAACTGCCAGCTCCTGCGTGTTGTATTTCCGGCTATATCAGTTATTATAACGGCTAGCTCATGCTGGCCCGCAGCTATTCTTCCATCCGAAAAATTATAGATCCAGTTGCGCCCTTTATCGTTGGTAAACCGCAGCCATTTACCATCCACTTCTACTCGGAAGTCGGCAATTCCATAGTTATCGGTTGGCGTAAAAGTGATGCGGGTTGCTTTATTTAAATTGACCACTTCACCACTGCCTAACGCATTTACAGAAGGGGGTGCGTTATCAATAAATGCCTCAAAAACGCCAAAATCACGAAACTGGGCAGTTAGCCATTCTCCATTCCATATAGCTTTTCGTACCGTACTATTCTTGCCTACTCGTTTGATAATGATCTTATTCCGATTTTCCGGACTTATATATTTATCCGGCTTAATCCGTACTTCAAAATTGCTGTGAACAGGTATATAAGTCTCGCCCAATTTATGTCTTGCTGAAACACTATTCAATGCAGCCGATGGAGAACTGGAATAGCCTGTATTCATCTTATCATAAATTGCATTCAACGGCATATTTACTTCAAATGAAGCCCGGCTCAACCGGTTGGGCCTGCCTGCCTGCCACTCATAAGATCTAACCGCAGGCGCCGCTGCGCCATTATTCCTGATATTGAAATTGATATCCGATTGGTTTCCATTGGCATCAGCCACCTCTATTCTCACGCTATGCACTAGGGTATCACTAAGATATACCAGGTTATTCAGTCCCAGATCATAATACACCCCGCTTAAATCGCCCGGTAATTTAGAAGTGTGCTGCATCCAGCTACCCCCTGTGCTGACCATTTTATAATCTACATGGCAGTTCATATACCGGCTATCCGGGTAGTCGATGCTATCAATATAAAAGCTGCTTTTTTCAACGCCATCCACAAAAAGTCTTGCACTGTAAATTCCATCCTGGTTTCCGGTGCCATTCCTGGTATCATAAGCCTGAATAGAAAAACTCAGTTTATCCAGGCTGGTAGTAATGACACCGCCAGGCAAAGTATAACTGCCGACAGCCTTTGTTAGTTTATACTGAACCGGTGTCTGATCATAAACGGAATTATTCCGGTCGTACATGGCCAGCTTAATGATAGTAGGGGCAATATTATCCGCGATCGGTGTTCCAAACAAAGTCGGGTTCAGTCTGCGGTCAGACCGGGTATCGATTACCTCCCAATGTACATGTGGGCCCTGGGAGCCACCCGTGGTACCGCTAAAAGAAATAAAATCACCTTTTTTTATGGGAAAACGTCCCGGCGGAATGGTTAAAGCCGTTTTCCAGGACTCTGTTTCATATTGATGTTCGGTTACATACCGGTCCAGGTCGTCCCGAAAGTCGTTCAAATGCCCGTATAAAGTAGAAGTGCCATTGGGATGACTGATGATGATCCATCTTCCCCAGCTAAGTGGTTCAATACCGACAAAGGAAATATACCCGTCTGCAGCCGCATATACATTTTGATTCACCACACTATTAGTGCGCACATCAAGGCCCATATGCCAGTGATTATTACGCAACTCACCCATATTGGCTACGATATCAGGCTTCAGGTTGGTAACCCACCTGAAATACCCCTGTGGATAGACAGGTTTTTTATATAATTGGCTAAAAGATGTAATTCCTGTCAATAATAAAGCCAGCGGCAACAAAATTTTCTTCGACATGCGCCAAAAATAGGAAATTGAAAATTGACAGGGTTCCCCTCTTATTAGATTTCTCCAATCGCCTTTATTAGGGATTTTCCTGCCCCTTGAAATGGATTATGTTTGGTCTGTGAAAAATATAGTAAATAACTAAAAAAAGTAAACCATGGAAAATGCTACAAGTTTAAAAAAAGAGGGTATTAAAATGCAAATGCTATTTCGGTCTGTTCTTTATACGTTTCTTTTTTTGCTAACAATAGTTTCTTGCAAAAAAGGCGACACGGGGCCGGCCGGACCACAAGGACCACAGGGCGCTGCCGGCGCACAAGGTATTCAGGGACCCAGCGGAAGCCAGATTTTAAGCGGGTCGGGCGCTCCTGCTGCCAGCCTTGGCGTTAATGGAGATTTTTATTTGGACATTAATAGCTCTAGATTATACGGACCCAAAACAGCTGCGAGCTGGGGTACACCTTTAAGCCTTATAGGTGCTACAGGCGCCACGGGAATACAAGGCGCTACCGGTGCTGCCGGGGCTACCGGTGCCGCTGGCGCTGCTGGCACGCCGGGGTCAAAAATATTGAGCGGCACTGCTGTACCTGATGCTGCATTAGGTGCAGAGGGAGATTACTTCTTAGACAAGACAACCTATTTGTTATATGGTCCTAAAACCGGAGGCGCCTGGGGGGTACCGGTAAATTTAAAAGGTCCAACGGGACCACAAGGTCCTACAGGACCAACAGGTGCAACAGGCGCTACAAATGTTATTTATTCTACCTGGGCGAATAGCCCCTATGAGTCCAGAGATACTACAGTAGATGGTACCTGCTATAGAGTAAGGCATCTTGATGCACCATTGCTTACTGCTACAATTTTAAATGCAGGCACCATAATTACCTATTTTAGAATTGGAAGTATTGGACCCTACCAAATGCCCTATATTTCAGATGCCGGAGGTGCTACCAATTCCGTTAATTGCTTTTATAAACCAGGAAAGATATTTGTTTACAGGCACACTTTTAATTCATGCAGGTTTACAAGTGCAGTTCCTGAAGATTTTCCCGGACAACCGGTTATGATAAACCTCCCGCAATCTTTAGAATATCGATATGTTATTATTCCCGGAGGCATTGCAGCTGCCGCGGCAAGGCAGGGTGTTGATTTAAAAAATTACGAAGCAGCCAGGCAGTATTTTAAAATACTCAATTAGTACCAATTAAAACCAAAAAATACCCATACAGAAGCCCGGTTGAGCGTTCAACCGGGCTCTATTATTAGCCGCAGACTCATTTTATGATGAATAGATATGTAAGGGCACAGAGCCTTTATAGATTAAAAGAACCTGCTGATGAATAATCCTTGCAAGGGCTGCTAAAGCATCTGCTAACAATGTAGATCAAATACGAACCGATCATCTATTTTTGCTTTACCATTTTTTGTTCGCGGCGCGATGTTTAAACCATTACATGATATCTAAACGAATTTTATACTTCCGCCTTAAAATGTTAGTTACCCTTTGTGGGATCTGGATATTATTTGGCGTTCTTTTCCTGTTTAATATCCTGGAAATTGAAAAACAATTGCTGAGCGACCGTTCTCTCTTTATTTTTTGCCTGTCTTTTGCAATTATGGGTTTTGTAGTGTCAGCTACATTGATATTTTACCTTAGAAATGCATTTAGAAAATATCCTTTGTGGGTTGCGTTTCTGTTAAAGCTGGCATTCGCGCTGGGCCTATTTATTATCGTGGCTTTTTTTATGCTATTAGCCTACTTTGTTTTTAGCTATAATGGCACTGTAAGCCGGTTCTCGCAACGCTTTTTTGAGGGTATTTTATTAACCCGTGGTTTTTTGATATTTATGCTGGATATGGGCGTGTTGACACTGCTGTCTCTCGTATTGCTTGAAATTACCGATAAATACGGCCCGGGTGGTTTCTGGAGTATGATGCGCGGCGAATATCACCGGCCCAAAATTGAAAACCGCATTTTTATTTTTCTCGATATAAATGACGCCACTTCTATTGCTGAGCAAATCGGGCACGAAAGATATTTCCTATTATTAAGGGATTTTTTCTCAGACATAACTCAGCCCGTTTTGGCCAACGGCGGAGAAATTTACCAATATGTAGGCGACGAAGTAGTTTTATCATGGAAAGAGTCGCCGGAAAATAAGATATATGCATTAAGGTTTATGCGCCAGGCCTTTTACCTGCTAAAAAGGAAAGAAAAGTTTTACATGGAGAAGTATGGGGTTGCGCCCACTTTTAAAGCCGGCGTTCACAGCGGTTCGATTACTTCCGGATTTGTTGGTATTATTAAAAGAGACCTGATTTATAGTGGAGACACCTTAAATACTACAGCCCGCTTAAGAGGAAAATGCCATGAGCTCAGGCAAACTTTCATTGTTTCAGGCGGATTTATGAGTAATTTTCATCAGCCTTTTTCCTATACCATCACCGAAATAGGAACTATTGAGTTAAAAGGTCGCCTTGAAAAAGAACAATTATATTCCCTAAATTTCGATTAGCCCTTTTGTTGCAAGCCCATTATTGTAGCACTATCTCATTATTTACACCTTTTGCAAACCGGGAATACGCGTTACAGCCAGCCGAAACAACGAAACATATATATCTGTATGATCAATCACATGCTATTTGACTGATGGTGGCATAATTGACGATAAAATATTAAAAAACTCACCCCCCTTTTCCAACTAAACCCGTACTTTTGCGCAATTTGTTTTTTTAGGTAAAAAGGAAAATAAAAAAATGCCCAAGGATACTTCTATAAAATCAGTTTTGATTATCGGCTCCGGCCCCATTGTTATCGGACAAGCTTGTGAATTTGACTACTCTGGCACGCAGGCTGCCCGCAGTTTACGCGAAGAAGGTATTAAAGTAATACTGATCAACAGTAACCCTGCCACCATCATGACCGACCCGATGATGGCCGACAAAGTGTACCTCTTACCCCTTACAGTTGAAAGCATTGAGCAGATACTGCAGGAAAATGACATTGATGCGGTTTTGCCTACTATGGGCGGGCAAACTGCTTTGAACCTGGCTAAAGAAGCCGAGGAACTGGGCATTTGGCAGCAATACAATGTTCGGCTTATTGGTGTAGACATTAAAGCCATTGATAAGGCCGAAGACCGCGAAAAGTTCCGCCAGTGGATGATTCAACTGGGTGTACCCGTAGCCACTGCCAAAACAGCCAACTCTTTTCTTGAAGGAAAGGAATTTGCACAGGAAATCGGATTTCCCCTGGTAATTCGTCCTTCGTTTACCCTGGGCGGTACCGGTGGTGGATTTGTACATGATAAAGATGAACTGGATGAAGCCTTAAACCGAGGCTTACAGGCATCTCCCATTCACGAAGTTTTGGTAGAGAAGGCAATTTTAGGTTGGAAAGAGTTTGAGTTGGAACTTTTACGCGATAATGCCGACAACGTATGTATTATATGTACAGTAGAAAACTTTGACCCAATGGGTGTACATACCGGCGACTCGATTACCGTAGCTCCGGCCATGACCCTGAGCGACACCGGCATGCAATTGATGCGAAATACCGCTATTAGAATGATGCGCGACCTGGGGAATTTTGCAGGAGGCTGTAATGTTCAGTTCTCAATGAACCCAACTACTGAAGAAATCATTGCTATCGAGATCAACCCCCGGGTAAGCCGTTCTTCGGCCCTGGCTTCAAAAGCAACAGGATATCCTATTGCAAAAATTGCTGCGAAACTGGCTATTGGTTATAATTTGGATGAATTGGAAAACCAGATCACTAAAACCACTTCCGCTTACTTTGAGCCGGCGCTGGATTATGTGATCGTAAAAATTCCACGCTGGAACTTTGATAAATTTAAAGGAGCCGACGATACCCTTGGCTTACAGATGAAAAGTGTGGGTGAGGTAATGGCTATTGGCCGCAGCTTTAACGAAGCGGTACAGAAAGCCTGCCAGAGCCTTGAAAATAATGCGATTGGTTTGGGCTATTATGGCAAAAGCCTGATGCATGGTGAAGACTTACTGGAGTATATTAAAACGCCGAAATGGGACCGCATCTTTAGAATTAAAGATGCCCTGATGGCCGGCATTTCTGTAGGCACTATTTCTAAAGCTACTAACGGTATAGACCGTTGGTTTCTCTCGGAAATACAAAAACTGTGTGTAATAGAGAAAAAGTTAACTGAGCTTGGGCTGGATGACTTGAACACAGAAATCATCCGCGAAGCAAAGGTGAATGGCTTCAGCGATGCTCAGATTGCAGCTTTAGTTGGTGCTGAGGAAGATGAAGTGTATGCTAAGCGTAAAACACTGGGTATTGATCGTGTTTATAAAATGGTAGATACCTGCAGCGCTGAGTTTGAAGCAAAAACACCTTATTTCTACAGCACTTTTGATAGTCCGAGTATTTCTTTCGGTGGCGATGGCTTAACACATAACGAATCAAAACTTACCGACAAGAAAAAGATAATAGTATTAGGCAGCGGCCCTAACCGTATCGGTCAGGGTATTGAGTTCGACTATTGCTGTGTACACGGTCTACTAGCTATTAAAGAAGCAGGATATGAAGCTATTATGATGAACTGCAATCCTGAAACCGTAAGTACCGACTTTGATATGGCGGACAAATTATACTTTGAGCCGGTGTATTGGGAGCATGTGCGTGAACTGATCGAATATGAAAAACCAGCTGGTGTAATTGTGCAGCTGGGTGGCCAAACTGCCTTAAAGCTGGCAGAGAAGATCAAAGACATGGGCGTTGAGATCATTGGTACCTCTTTCGACAATATGGATATAGCGGAAGACCGCGGACGTTTCAGCGATATGTTGAAAGAGCTGAAAATTCCTTACCCTGATTACGGAACAGCATGGACAGTAGATGAAGCGGTTGAAGTAGCCAACCGTGTGGGTTACCCCGTATTGGTACGTCCATCCTATGTTTTAGGCGGACAAAGAATGCGTATTGTTATTAACGATGATGAAGTAGAAAGCGCGGTGATCAGCCTCTTAAAGCATATTCCTGGAAACAAGATCCTGATCGATCATTTCCTCGATCGTTGCCAGGAGGCGGAAGTGGATGCTATTTTTGATGGCGAAAACTTCCACGTAATGGGCGTTATGGAGCATATTGAGCCAGCAGGTATTCATAGTGGTGACAGCCATGCAATGTTACCGGCCTTCAACCTCACTCCAATGGAAGTAACCACCATGGAGCATTATGCAGAAAAAATTGCAAGGGCGCTAAATATTAAAGGTTTGATCAATATACAATTTGCTATTAAAGATGGCAATGTGTTTGTAATTGAAGCCAATCCACGCGCTTCGCGTACCACGCCGTTTATTGCGAAAGCTTACCAGATCCCTTACCTGAACATTGCCACTAAAGTAATGCTGGGCGCTAACAAGCTGACCGACTTTAAGTTTGAGAAAAAACTAAAAGGCTTTGCGATTAAAGAGCCGGTGTTCAGCTTTAACAAGTTCCCCGGTGTAAATAAAGAACTAGGCCCTGAAATGAAGAGTACCGGTGAAGCCATTCGCTTTATCAAAGATCTGAAAGATCCCTATTTCAGACAATTGTATAAAGACAGAAGTATGTTTTTGAGTAAATAATAATGACTTAGTTATTTCGAAAGTCCTTGCTAATGGCAGGGACTTTTTTTTAGTTAATTCGCTCATGGCATAAGCGTTCTGAGGTTGTCCAAATTGATGCGGCGTTTACAGAATAAAGTAAAGCTTTATAAAATTCATATTCATTTTAGTACCCCTTGTATATACCTGCTCAGATGTCAGTACTGATTTTACAACTTTACCATCCACTTTGAAATCAGAAAGATACTGTTTGGGTCCGGCGCAGCCTCCCGGCCCCCATTTATTGTTGAAGCTAAGGGTGTGTGGTATCCCCTTAACGAAAATAGTAAGTGTATTTTCACCGGTCTTACTGAAATTCAAAACTGATAAATACTTTAGCGTTTGTGGGTTATTTGCATCGTAGACCAGTAGCGTATCCACATCCACACTACCATACTTTACCGCGATATCCTTAGGTTGCACTTCTTTCGTTGTTAGAAGATTAATGCTGTCTTTACTTATAAAAGATAACACTATCGCCATTTCTTTTGAATAAACGGTTCTCGAGACATCACATCCCCTGCCGCCGCTTCTTTTATCGCAACCCGTAAAAATAGATATCATAGCAGTTGCTAAAAACAGGGCCATTAAAAATCTGTTTCTCATAAATTATAGTTTATTTACACATAACGTTCAACCGAAACTGAACGCAACAATGCCCTTATATAAAATTTGGAATGTACTTAGTTATTTTGCCGGGCACCATTTATATTTACGAAATCTTATCTTCGCTATATGAACTCATTACATGAGCAAGTAGTACTTGTTGATAAGGATGACAAACCTATTGGATTAATGGAAAAGCTGGAAGCCCATCAAAAGGGCTTCCTCCACCGGGCATTTTCTGTTCTCTTATTTAATGATCAAAAAGAACTCCTTTTGCAGCAAAGGGCATTTGATAAATACCACTGTGGCGGGTTATGGACCAATACCTGTTGCAGCCACCCGTACCCGGAAGAAGACGTAAAAGACGCAGCGCTTCGAAGACTTAAAGAAGAAATGGGGATTGAATGCGAGCTTGAAAAATCATTTGAGTTTATTTACAAAGCTAAATTTGACAATGGCCTTACAGAAAATGAATATGACCATGTATTTATTGGAACATTTAGCGGCAAACCTGTTATCAATAAAGATGAGGTAGCAGATTGGAAATACCTGTCTATGGCTGCACTTGAGCAGGATATTGCAGACAACCCAGGTTATTACACGCCTTGGTTTAAAATAATCATTGATACAATGAAAGTCAGCAGCTAAAGCAAAGCCCTTACATCATATAATGTTTAAAAACCATTGCTGCGGCCAGAGCACCTAAAATTGGTCCAACAATGGGTATCCAGCTATAGGCCCAATCACTACTGCCTTTTTTTCCAATAGGTAATATAGCATGCATAATGCGTGGGCCCAGGTCTCTCGCAGGATTGATCGCATACCCGGTTGCCCCACCCAGGCTTAAACCAATGGCCAGTACAATAAAGGCAACAGGTAAAGCGTCCAATGCGCCTAAACTGTTGGCAGGTGCAATAATAAATAATACGGAGAATATGAGTACAAAAGTGCCGATAGCCTCTGTAACCAGGTTATTAAATGTATTTCTTATGGCTGGACCTGTGCTAAAGGTAGCCAGCTTCGCTGCAGTATCGTCTGTAGCGGTGTAATGCTGTTTGTAAGTGAGCCACACCATTAAAGACCCGAGCATCGCGCCTAACATCTGACCGCCGATATAAGAAGGCATCAGGGCAATGTCTATTTTATCCAGGTAAGCCAATGCAATTGTTACAGCAGGATTGAGATGCGCCCCACTCGCTTTCGATGAAATAAACACGCCAACAAAAACAGCCATGGCCCAGCCAAATGTGATTACGATCCAGCCGCTGTTATTACCTTTTGTTTTATTGAGTACCACATTAGCCACTACGCCATTGCCCAGCAAAATAAGAATGGCTGTTCCTACCAGTTCGCTTGTAAATATGTTCATTGACGTTTGTTTAAGTTTATGATTTAAAGTTCGAGGTTTTCAGTATGCATAAGTGATTGGACTTTAAACCTTGAATTATTCCTCCGCCCAGGCTTGTGCAGCTTTTACAGCCCGCTTCCATTCTTTCTGCAACTTACCTCTCACCTCATCTTTCATGTAAGGCTCAAAAGATTTTTCTTTTTTCCAATAAGCCTGCACTTCATCAACACTTTCCCAAAAGCCCACTGCCAGTCCCGCTAAGTAGGCAGCCCCCAGCGCAGTTGTTTCGGTAATGGTGGGTCGTACTACTGCTGTATTGAGCAGGTTGGACTGGAACTGCATCAGGTAATCATTGATGGTAGCGCCACCGTCTACCCGCACTTCTTTAATCGTAATTCCGGCATCTGCTTCCATCGCTTTCAATACATCCATCGTTTGATAGGCAATACTCTCCACAGCGGCCCGGGCGATATGGCCGTCGCTGGAGCCGCGGGTGAGTCCCACAATAATACCCCTTGCATGCTGATTCCAATACGGTGCTCCCAAACCAGTAAATGCAGGCACCATGTACACACCACCGTTATCCTGCTCTGTAGCGGTTAATGCTTCTACATCTGCTGACTTCTGAATGATCTTTAACCCATCGCGTAGCCATTGCACCACTGCCCCGGCGATGAACACACTACCCTCTAAAGCATAATGCACTTCATTGTTGATCTTCCAGGCAATGGTAGTTAGCAGGTTATTTTTAGAAGCAACCGGTTGTGTGCCGGTATGCATCAACATAAAGCAGCCCGTGCCATAAGTGTTTTTTACCATTCCTTCGTGTGTACACATCTGGCCAAATAAAGCCGCCTGCTGATCGCCGGCTATTCCTGCCACGGGTATTTCAGCAGAAGTAAGCAGGTGCTGGGTATGGCCATACACTTCGCTGCTGGAGCGAACTTCAGGTAAGATGGCAGCGGGTATATCCATTTTCTGCAGTAACTCCTCATCCCATTGGAGCGAATGTATATTGAAGATCATGGTACGCGAAGCATTACTTACGTCGGTACAATAAGACTTGCCATTGGTTAGCTTCCATAGCAACCAGGTATCAACCGTACCAAAACAGAGTTCTCCATTCTTTGCTTTTTCCCTGGCGCCTTCTACATTATCCAATATCCATTTTAGCTTGGTTCCGGAAAAATAAGCATCGGTTACCAGCCCGGTTTTTTCTTTGATGATTTCAGCCGTGCCGTCTTTTTTTAGTTCGTCACAATAATCGCTGGTACGGCGGTCCTGCCATACGATGGCATTGTAAATGGGCTGCGATGTAGTCCGATCCCATACCACAGTGGTCTCCCGCTGGTTGGTAATGCCGATAGCTGCAATATCCGCCGCAGTTATTTGCGCCTTTACAATAGCTTCGGCTGCTACTCCTATCTGGGTGCTCCAGATCTCGTTGGCATCGTGCTCTACCCAGCCAGGTTTAGGAAATATCTGTTGAAATTCTTTTTGGGCCACCGCAATAATGTCGCCCTTTTTGTCGAAAACAATAGCGCGCGAACTCGTAGTGCCCGCATCAAATGACAGGATGTATTTTGACATATTCAATCGTTTTATTGCCCGTTATCAGCAGGCAATTTTTATTTATATTTTTTGAACTGGCGTCAATACGTATGGCAACGCTATTATTACGCCCGCACATATGATTGGGCAGGCTCAGTTCAGAATGCTACCCTTTGCTCATCATTTATTCTACCAAGATAAAACTTACAACTGAGAAAACAAATCCGGATAATCAGTAATTACTCCATCTACACCCATCTTTTTTAGTTTTCGTATTCCTGCTACATCGTTAACCGTCCAGGGTATTACTTTTATACTTTTCCTATGGCAATCTTTAATCAATTTAGAATTCACTATAGCGCTATTCGGACTTAACACTGCCGGTGTAAATCCTAAAGCCCTGATCAGCTCAGCCACATCTCTTTTTTCTTTTGCATCGATGAGGTAAGACAATGCATATTGCGGATGTCTCTGATGCAACAGTTGCAAAGCTCTTATATCAAAAGATTGGATCACTACTCTATCTGTAATATTGCGGCTGTCTATCACACGCATCGCCAGGTCAACGAACGTAGCAATGTCCGGGTAATAAACACCATCTCCAGCCGGTTTAGATTTAATTTCGATATTATAATGAATTTTTCTACCCTTTGATCTGGCATACGCTTCCGTGCTATCCAATAAAGCAGATAAAAGCGGCTTTACAGCAGGCATCTTTTTTTGCAGGGGAAATTCGGGGTTGATCTTAAGTCCAACATCATATTTTACAATGGAGTCGTAAGGCAACTGATAGAGAATGATTTTACGTGCGGCAGCAGCAGTCAGTGTATCTCCCTGTGGTGTAGTGGCAAAGTTGGCGTTGAAAGTAGGGTCATGCGAAACAATCACCTGTTTGTCACTTGGCAACTGCAGATCCATTTCCAGGGTAGTTACTCCCCGGTCGATCGCATCCCGCATTGCTGCAATAGTATTCTCAGGCATTAAGCCACGGCCACCACGGTGGGCCTGGGTATCAAAATAAGCTTGCTGTGCGACGGCGTCAACCGATGCACAGCAAGCCAGGAAAACAATAAAAGCAACAAACTTCTGCATTAAGAATGGGTTAATTCAATTCTTCGACCTTGGTTACCAGGTTATCCTGGATGGTGTCTGTAGATATGTCTTATTCAATATCATACATTGAGTGCGATTTCGTTATGGCTACTTACTCTTACGAGAAAAAAATTATTCCTCCAGCCTGGTAACATTCTCTCCTGTTTCTATTTCAGCCCAGGCAGACGTCTTTTCCAGGTCTATAAAGGTTGATTCGGAACGTGCTTTGGTCCATCTGCCTAATGTTGTATTATATACGCCCCCCAACAAATCGAAATAGCCCAAATCTGAGGTATAATAAGGAATACTTTTAGTGTTGATGCCGAGAGCTCCGGTTGTCATCCTGGCAAACGGTTGTGGGTTAAGATTATCCGGATTTACAGCATCGTACCAGTCGTTCGTAGTGATTCGATACCCTAGCCCCTGTGCTGTTTCAGTGGCAGCCTGATATAAAGAACCACCTGTACCTTTCAAACTCACAAAAATCACATCTGCAGGAACCGATTCTTTATTGATGTTGATGCCTTTAAATATAGCCACACCGCATGGATTACCGGAGTTGGCGAAAGGGCCGGACGGAGTACCAGTAGCAGAACCAAAAGCAGAAGGCGTTACAACACCTCCATCGCCCGCATTAAAATAACCCGTTGTTGTGATAAACTGTTTTGCATACCAGCTATCCCCGGTGTAAGGTGTGGATGCCGACCCGTTAATCATTTTAGTAGTTCCTCCGAAATAAAAGAATTGTCCTTTTTTGGCAATGCCAGATGTTATATTCCACTTAATAGTTCGCTGACCTCCTGTAGCCCATCCATGTGCCGGAGCACCTAAGGGTGTGGAAGCGCCGGCATTGTTAGTAAACACAATACAATAAGGCGTTACCGAAAAATCGATATCGTTGTTTGTGGCCATCATTTGCACATACTCGTAGTTACCGTCGCCCCCCTGCGGGTCACGCTGCAAACCGGTAATAATAAGGGGTTGAGCCAAAGAGATATTACCCATTGAGATCAAATCACTCTTAATTCTGGGCCTTATTTGTGGAATCAGTTTACCCGCCGCATCTAAAATGTTAAAAGTAATGCCTTTGTAAACTGCCAAACCCGGGGCAGGGTCATTTGCAAAAGCAGCGTTAGCGTTCGTAACTAACCGTATAGTAGCAAAACCATCATTCACATATTCTTCATCTTTCATAACAGCACCTTCTGGCGGGACAGGCGTAAACCCTGCCTTAGTGACCATTACAAAAATACTTTCATACGTCTGCGGATTGGCTAAAATGGCGCCTGCATCAATTTTTGTGACCGTTACTTCATTGCCTGAAGAAGTTTTAACTACATCGCTGGCTGATAAATCAGTAATCTGTAATACACCTTCTTTGCGGGTCAGCGTAGCTCCTTCGATTTTTATTTTTACGGAGTCTCCGGGCTGGTAGTTGGCCGCATCGGCGCCAATGTTTACGCAGATCCCTCTCAGCCAATTGTTACGTCGGTTATCCTGCAAAACCAGCAAGCCTTCAGGCAGGTTACCTCCGGAGTGATCTGAAGTTACTATGGCATGTAAGAATGTTGCTCCGGCTAAAGCATCCTTTGTTAATTGCACATCCTGCCCTTTGTATATATTTCTGATGTCGAATATGGCAATATACTCGTAGGGTACACCTCCGGGATAGTTGCCGAAACCACCTTTCCTGCAACTCCCTAAGGCTAAAAGCACCAAGGCTATCAAAAAGCCGTTAAATATATTTTTTTTCATCTATCGATTTTTTGTCGTTATCTGATATTGCTTTTAATAAAATAGATTATGGTTTTTGCCACCAGACTTGTGTTGCTATATTGTCGGGGCCCTGCGATGCTACGGCCTCTTTATAGTAGGTAGGATTGGTAGACTGCACCTCTACGGGGTAGTTCAATCTGGCAGGCATAACGCCATTGTTTCTCAAACCGGGGCCCTTAGGCAAAATGGGATGCCCGGTACGGCGATATTCGATCCACTGTTGCATATCGCACCATAATAAAGCGTAATATTTTTGCAGATGAATAAGATCCATTTTTTCGTCGAAAGAGAGGTGAGGCAGGTAAGATATATCTGCATCGCCTAAAAACCCGCCGCCGGTAGGACCTCCTGAAGTAAGAAGGGCCGAAGTGAAGGAGGTAGGTAACCACATTTGCATGTAAGCCAATACTCCATTATTATAATAAAGAGAATCGTTGCCGCTAATCCAGCCTTTTAATGCCGCTTCAGCTAACATAAATTGTACCTCTGAATAATTCAGCATTTGACCCGTGAGTGGATCTGTCTGCATGTTAATTCTGGGAGTTGTAACCTGGTTCGTTGTATTTTGATCACTACTGAAAAAGTAAGACGATTTTGATACATCCTGGCCGGGAGCATAACCTGAAGGTATACCGGACCAAGCATTAGAGCCCTGCGCAATACCCAATCGGTTGATGCTGTTGGTTCCATGCGGTGCAGAAGTTTGTATAAGAGGAGAATTCCAGTTACGCAGATTACCTATAAAAAACTCTCCCAAACCCGGAGAACGAAAGTCCTGTACACGCGTTGAATTAAACGGGGAGGACATAGGCTCGGCCGCCACCGCGCTACCAGACCAACGTAAAATAGCCGATTCACTATTATTGGAAATAACGGGATACTGCATCGGGTTACTTACAATATTTTTAAATTTGGAAATAACCGTTGCCGCAACCTCGCTTTTACCAGACAAACGAAGTAACAGGCGCAAGTATAAAGCGTTGCCAAATTTACGCCACTTGGCTATATCGCCTTTAAATAACGGGTCAGAGTTACTGGTGATCGTGTCAGTACTTTGCGCCAAAATGTTATTTGCTACCTCAAGACTATCATAAATGGCCATATAAATGTCCTTTTGTTTATCGAACTTCGGACGGCGATTGGCACCATCTTCAAGTCTGCCCAGGTTCGACTCCGAATAAGGTATGTCACCATAAGTATCTGTAAGTATAGAGTATACCCAGGACTGCAGAATTATAGAAACACCTTTATAGCTATCATTTTTATACCTGGTGCTTGTATCAGCAATACTGTATACATTTTTAAGATTGGTCAACTGCAAATACAAATTGTTCCAAGGTTGAGTACCCCAGGTGGTACGGATATCATAGCGAAAAACCTTTCCGTCACCATCGCCCATATTAACTGTAACCTGCATCAGCTCATTATTGAAACTGTAGTTACGCGACATATTAATGCTTAGTATATTTACAAGCGCAGGCGCAAACAATTGCTCAGGACTTACTACAGGTTGAAGGTTAGGGTTTGTATTAATTTCGTCATATCTTTTGGTGCAGGATTGCAGTATAAATGCCAGCAATAAAGTTCCCAATAATATATTCTTTATCATGTCCAATATTTTAATGTTTAGAACGTAATTACCAAATTGGCTCCCAAAGTACGGGTAGAAGGGAACTGAGCCAATTCAAATCCTTGTGTAATATCAGTGCCACTCAAAGTACCAAATTCGGGATCGAACATGGGCCATGGAGACCAGATGAACAGGTTTCTGCCATACAGACCGAGCGTTACTCTATCAATACCCAGCCTTTTCAAATGCCGGGCAGGTACTGTGTAATCTATACGGGCTTCTCTAAATTTGATGAAGTCAGTACTGAAGGAACTTCCTTCTGCATTGTCTACCCCCATCATAGAACGATAATATTCATCGATATCGGTTGCCACCGCATCATTTTTTCTATACCCGGTAACATTTCCTTTGGCGTCTAACACTTCCAACACACCATTACCAATAATACCGTTGTAACGGCCAGGTACTGTTACCTGAAGCTTACCCTGCTCTACCATTTTGTAGTGCATTAATGAATGACCTACAGCTCCCCATTGTCCATCAAATAAGGTAGAAACTCTGAAGTTTTTAAATGAAAAAGCGTTTTGAATGCTCAATTTACCTTTCGGTATGGTGTTGCCTATAAACACTACCCCTTCCGTAATTTTAGCGTTACCAGTTACAGGGTCAAATACCACTTGTCCGTCAGGAGAACGAACAAAACCCCGGCCATACATGTCTCCCATACTACCACCCACTCTTGCCACAATCTGACCGCTGCCTACAGCACCCGTTCCTAACACTACTGAAGAATCGGGTATCTCCATAATTCTGTTTCTGTTGCTGGAAAAAGTAACATTAACATCCCACTTAAACCCGTTTTTCGCTTTTGCTTTTACAGGCGTGCCATTCAGAGCTATTTCTAAACCTATGTTGCGAACCTTACCTGCATTGATAATTTCGCCGCTGTAACCAGAAGAACGATCTATAATGGATTGCAAAATCTGATCTTTTGTATTACCCATATATGCGGCGATATCCAAACCAAGACGCCTTTTTAGCATTTGGACTTCGGCTCCTACTTCGTAAGTCACAGTTCGTAGCGGCCTTAAATCGGGTTTTACCAAAACTAATGGAGCAGAATAGTAATTACCATTAGCATAGGAATCGTACATAGGAAGCGGTCCATAGCCATAAGAAGTACGATAAGGTACAGTACCGCCGCTACCCACGTTAGAATACGAGGCTCTTAATTTTGCATAGTCTATACTTGAAGGAAGTTTTACTGCCTCTGATAATATATAGCTAAGATTCAAAGAGGGATAAGTGAAACCAACCGAGTTACTTCTATAAGGATTTGCAAGCGTACTGGTCCAGTCTCTGCGCCCGGTAAGCTCTAAGTACAAATAATCTTTATAGGCGGCGTTCACTATAGCGTACAAACTACTGTATTCGAACACACTTCTATACGGATAGGACTGCACGGCTGTTTCGGCACTATCAAGAGTGTAAGCTCCGGGGGATAAAAGTCCATCGGCCCGTAAGTCTTCTCTGCTATACCTGTTTTTAGTAATACTTCCGCCAAGCGTTCCTTTCAAATTCCAATTACTGCTTAGCTGCTTCTTGTAGCCTAACAAGAAATCTGAAGTATATTCTTGGGAAGTAATATCCTGGGTGCGATAGCTGCCGCGTATCATTTTAGATCCCGCATCCCATGGGCGCTTCTGCGCACGGTCATCCAGCGTGTAGTCGCCCGATTGTCTCACCATCAGGCTTATATCTTTTGTAAAATCGTAATTAACCTGAATATTTCCGGTAAGGTTATTCCTCTCATATTCATTTAGGAACTCATAAGCAATAGCATATGGGTTTTCAGGAAATGTAGAAAAAGGATAAAATATTTTCCGGCCTTCCTGCCCGTTTACCCAATAATTTTTGAGCCAGTCTATATCGGCATTAGGTTGCCAGAAAATGTACCAATACATAATGGACTGGTTACCATAACCAGCACCAGGGATATTATCGCTTGCTTTATTGGTATAGCCGCCTTTTACTGAAACTTTAAGCTTATCGGTAATCTTCGTATCACCCGAGAGTGCGAAAGTACCCCGCTTGTAGCCCGTATTAGGTGTGATCCAGCTATTTCTTACGTCGGTATAAGACAGTCTAAGGTTTGTTTTTTGCCAGCTACGTGCCAGTGTTATAGAATTAGTATATGTTTCTCCGTTTTCGAAATAACCGTTAACACCATGTTTTCCGGGATAAGGGCGCCAAAGCGTTGCATTTTGTGCATCTCTTGTTTGCAGCCCTGGCCCAAATTGATTCGTAAACTGTTGCCCCTCGAATTTGGGTCCGTACGCCGATGAGGTGCCGGTGTTGGTTAATAAATCAGCCTGGCCATCTAAGCCAATACCATATTCATACTGTAGGTCCGGCCACTTATTTACCTGTTCCCAGGCATAGTTTGAGTTGAGAGACACTTTCCATTTCTTTTTATCTCTATTTGATCCTGACTTCGTCGTAATGATAATAGCACCATTTGCACCCCGGGAACCATACAGCGCAGCAGCGCCTGGCCCCTTCAAGACAGTTACTGATTCAATATCCTCGGGGTTTATATCGTTCAATCCACTACCGTAGTCAGCAGGCATGTTATCACTACCGACACCATAAGCCAGATCGCTTCCGTTTGCAGAACGGCGCGCGCTACCATTATTAATTACAACCCCATCTACTACCACCAATGCCTCATTTTCGCCCGTAAGGTTATTTTCTCCTCTTAGTATAATTTTATTTGAACCGTCAGGCCCGCTGTTGGAACGTACAAGGTTTAAACCTGCAACCTTACCCGAAAGCGCATCTGTCCAGTTGTTAGACAAAGCATTGGTCAGGTCTTCATTTTCCAAAGTAGTGGTTGCAAAGCCAAGCTCCCTCGGCTTTCTCTTAATTCCCAGAGCCGTGGTAATCTGCACATTTTCGAGCTCACCCTCGCCAGCCTCAAGCTCAACATTAAGGGTTGTTTTGTTGTCCATAACTACCTGGCTTGTGGTATAACCTACGCCCGAAAATGTTACCTTTTCACCTGTTGCAACCTGAATCGTAAACACACCTTTATCGTTAGTTATCGTTCCTCTGGAGCTCGCCTCCACCTGCACACTGATCAACGCTATCGGTTGTTTTGTTTTGGCATCTTTTACCGTACCGGTAATCGTGCGCTGCTGCGCAAATGTTGTGATACACGATAGCATCAACAACAGCACAACCCATAATTTTCTTTGCCGAAAATGAATAATCTTGTTTAAAAAGGACATTGTAGCTTATTTTTTGGTTTGCAAAAGAAGTGTTAATAACGGTCCCAAATCACACGAAAAAAAATGGTAATAATTTTTTCAACTTTTGATAATAAAAAGATAATATCTAAATAGTTATACCACGGCAAATGCAGTACTGTAGCGGCTTTTACGCTAATTGATACTGCTCTGCAAGCTTTGTGTAATCGTTAATCTGCTCGTCGATCCAACCCTTATCCCGGTCTAATTCAGTAGCTATAATATGCGCTACATCAGAACATATTCGCAAGCTCTCCCTTGCATCGAGGAGTAGTGCTCTTGTTCTGCGTGCTAAAACATCTTCTACCGTACGCGCCATCTCATGCCGTACCGCCCAGCGTACCTGCATCTCGTGTATTTTCAGGCTTTCACTTAACCATGTATGGTGAGCTCCATTGATTTGTTGCCTGATGGCTGGGGCATCGCTGCCATAAAAATAAAAAGGGTCGCTCCAGTTAACTGTTTCGCTGAAACCATGTATTCTTTTAGTTTCGGTTTTGGTTTTTTGAGAAGGCCATTGCAAATGACCTTCTATGGTATTCATCATATCCTCCCCCATTTTCCTGAAAGTGGTCCACTTACCACCAATAATAGTAAAGAGATCAGATGAGGAGGTAATGATCTTATGACTACGGGAGATTTCCTTTGTTTTCTGGCAATCGTTCTGGGGCGCCGCCAGGGGCCGTAAACCGGCAAACACACTTAAAACATCTTTACGTGTGGGTGCATTATGCAGGTAAGCGGATGCGGTTTGTAATATAAAGTCAATTTCCCGCTCCAATGCCCGAGGCTCCATGCTGGGTTTACCTACGGGTGTGTCGGTAGTGCCGAGCACCACCTCGTTATGCCATGGTACTGCAAACAGCACACGGCCATCACTGGTTTCAGGAATCATTAATGCATGAGCAGAAGGATAAAATTTTTTGTTAACCACCAGGTGAATTCCCTGGCTCGCCACTACTGTTTGCCCGGCTTCGGCATTATCCATTTTCAAAATATCGTCGACAAAAACCCCGGTAGCATTTACAATTGCTTTGGCTTTTATATGGTAAACTTCTGCTTTTTCCTCATCAACAACAGTAGCGCCATTCAACTTACCTTTTTCGTTTTTAAGCAACCCCGTTACTTTAGCGTAATTCAGCACAAAACCGCCATTTTCAACAACGCTTTGCGCGATATTAATAGCTAGTCTCGAATCGTCAAATTGTCCGTCATGATATAATACCCCTCCCAGCAGTCCCTTTTCTTTAATACCAGGCAGCTGCTCCAGTGTTTCGGCTCTTGATATAAATACAGATCTGCCTAATGAGAGCTTGCCGGCAATCCAGTCATAAACCTTTAAGCCCAGCGTATATTTTATTTTATCCCAGAAATTATAAACAGGAATGACAAAGGTTTGATTTTTCACCAGGTGAGGTGCATTTTTTTGCAGCAACCCCCGTTCTATGCAAGCCTCCCGAACCAGCTTTATATCGCCCTGTGCCAGGTAGCGCACCCCGCCATGTACCAGCTTGGTACTACGGCTGGAGGTTCCCTTGGCAAAGTCTGCCTGCTCTACCAGGAGGGTCTTATACCCTCTCGATACCGCATCTAACGCCACACCTAACCCTGTGGCCCCGCCGCCAATAATCAACACATCCCAAATCTCCCGGGAGGCCAATTGCTGCAAGACATAATCGCGGTTAAAAATACTTTGCATAGAAGTTTCGATTTATTTAAAACGAAAACTTATGAAACCAAATATAACAAAAGTTTCAGAATTCAAAACAAAATAAAAATTTCTAAAATTTACGGTTTGTTACATTTTCTTTATATTAATTTTTTTTGATTAAAATTTAATACTGGCCCAATGTCTTGTTTCTACTGGTTTACAACTGACGGCGCTCAGGGTTGCTAATGATTCCCATCATAACCCATTTATTTATTAAGCTTTTGTACTAATATTGCGCAACTCACCATGGCCTTATTAAGTCCCGCCATATCATCTCTTGCCCGCATGCGTCAATGGCGTATTGATGCCTGGCGTAGCCATCCTGTAGATTCTCAAAGGGAGGTTATTCAAAACCTGGTAACTTCTGCCCAGTATACAGAATATGGCCGCAAGTACAATTTTCATAATATCGATAATATCAGGGATTTTAAAAAGGCTGTTCCCATTTGCGAGTATGATGACCTGAAGCCCTATATCGAAAGGATGATGAAGGGTGAGCAAAACCTGCTGTGGAATAGTCCTATATTCTGGTTTGCCAAGAGCAGTGGTACCACAAGCGACAAAAGCAAGTTTATACCCATTAGCGAGGAAAGCCTGGAGGATTGTCATTTTAAGGCCGCCAAAGATGTATTGACTATGTACTACAGCTACAATCCGGATAGCGCCATGCTTACGGGAAAAGGGCTGGTATTGGGAGGTAGCCATACAATTAATCCTGTTAATAACGAAGCGCAATACGGAGACCTGAGCGCAGTGCTTTTGCAAAACAGCCCGTTCTGGGGTCATTGGCTTCGTACGCCTGACCTGGAGATTGCCTTGATGGACAAATGGGAGGATAAGCTGGAAAAAATGGCGCTCCAGACCGTCAACGAAAATGTAACTTCTATCAGTGGGGTTCCTACCTGGACACTGATATTATTTAAGCGATTGCTGGAAATGACGGGTAAAAAAACAATTGCTGAAATATGGCCGGACCTGGAATTATACATGCATGGAGGCGTTTCGTTTACCCCCTACCGCGAACAGTTTAAAAGTATTATTGGCAAGCCTATTCATTACCTGGAAAGCTATAATGCCAGCGAAGGATTTTTTGCGGCTAATGCCATTCCGGGCGATGAGGGTATGGCTTTGTTTACCGATCATGGCATTTTCATGGAGTTTATGCCCATGAGCGAATATGGTACAGCCAATCCACAAACAATCGGTTTGAAGGATATAGAGCTCCACACCAATTACGCTTTGGTGATCAGCACAAATGGAGGCTTATGGCGTTACTTACTGGGAGATACTATCAAATTTGTATCGAAAGAGCCCTATAAAATAATTGTAAGCGGCCGCGTGAAACATTATATCAACGCTTTTGGTGAAGAAGTAATTGTGGACAATAGTGACCAGGCGATTGGTATAGCCTGTAAGAAAACCGGTGCTGTGGTAAATGATTACACAGCAGCCCCTGTTTATTTTTCTGATAATAACAACGGGGCTCACGAGTGGTTGATAGAGTTTGAAAATGAACCCGACAATTTTGACGCTTTTGTTACCGAACTTGATGCTGCCCTGCAAAGCATTAACAGCGACTATGAAGCTAAACGATACAAGAATATTGCTCTCAGTTTACCCAAAGTACACAATATGCCCAAAGGCAGCTTTAATAAATGGCTGCAGCTAAAAGGCAAGCTGGGAGGACAACACAAAGTACCCCGCCTGTGCAATGAAAGAAAATACGTGGAAGAGATCTTAGCGGCAAACAAAACCAACTGATTTTCCGCAAGTACCATAGTTTTCGCCAGAGAATGTAAACTTTTGTGTTTTATAACTCACTACTTTTTGCCCTCCTTGGGTGGCCGGGATCCAACGCATTGAAGAAGTAATAGCGTTTGCCAGCATAGAATCTATATCAGATCTGATAGTTCTTCGAAAATACTCGCTTTTTGCGTTTCCAATAGTGTCGATTGTAAAGGTGATGACATCCACCCCTTCTACAGGATTTTTCTCTTGATTTTTTTCATAGGCTTTGGTAATCATCTTGCAATAATGCTGCTGAAGTGCGGCCAAGCCGCCCGGGTACTGGGCTTCAGTTTGCCCGCATCCAAAAAAAAGTTTCTCAGAGGTTTGAGAAATTATTGAATTAGTAAAGCAGGTTAATAAAAATAGAATCCAGATTACTTTCATATGTTTTTCCGTTTATGCTGCATTCAGGTTTTGGGTTGTACATAAGGTGTCTTTTAAATAAGATTTAAAAAGATGTATTTTCCATACACAGACTTCTGACTTAGCTACTATTATTTTAACAGAAACACATCGTGTTATTATCAAATTACCACGTTACTTTTGCTCATTATGGAAATGACGATACGTACAAAAAACCTGGTGAAGCGTTACGGCCAACGTACCGTTGTAAATAATGTTTCTTTTGAAGTAAACCAGGGTGAAATTGTGGGATTGCTGGGACCTAATGGCGCCGGCAAAACAACTTCTTTTTACCAGGTAGTGGGTTTGATTAAGCCAGATGAGGGCAATGTGTTCCTGAACGATGAGAATATTACCAAGCTTCCTATGTATAAAAGAGCCCAGATGGGTATTGGTTACCTGCCACAGGAGGCTTCTGTTTTTAGAAAGCTCAGTGTTGAAGACAATATTTCTGCCGTATTGGAGATGACGAAGCTGAATAAAACCGAACAGAAAGCCAAGTTGGAATCATTACTGGCCGAATTCAGACTGGGACATGTACGTAAAAGTAACGGTGATGTATTGAGTGGCGGTGAACGCCGTCGTACGGAGATTGCGAGGGCTTTGGCAGTAAATCCTAAATTTATATTATTGGATGAACCTTTTGCCGGCATTGACCCTATCGCGGTGGAGGACATTCAAAGTATTGTGGCAAAGCTGAAGTTTAAAAATATCGGTATTTTAATAACCGACCATAATGTAAACGAAACCCTGTCTATTTGCGATCGAGCTTACTTACTGATTGACGGAAAGATCTTTGAACAAGGGACAGCGGAGGCATTGGCAGCAAATGAGCAAGTGCGTAAACTATACCTGGGTAGAAACTTTGAGCTTAAACGTAAAGACTATATATTGGAAGAAGCTATCAGAAGTTCAGAACAGCAACAGTCTGAACCGGCTCAACCTACAGAATAAAAACTGCCCGCAATTTTAGTTGCGGGCAGTTTGCTAAACCCCTAGTAAAAAAAACCAATTATGAAATAACTTCTTCGCTTGGAGCCAGATTATTATCTTTTACAAATTTATCGCGGTATTCCACAAATTCATTCAAGAGGCCATCTATGGTTTCGATTGACTTATCAGAAGACTCGTGAATATCGGGTAATTTTTTATCTAACAAACCAATACCCAGATTGATATTTTCCGCCTCTATCTGTGCTACCTTTTTCAGCACTGAAGTTTCACTATTCTTCAAGTCTTCCAGTTCTCGCAAAACCTTATTCATCGCTTCCAGTTTTTCCATTTTGTCCATAATAATTCAATTTGGTTAAAGATTAATGGAGCATTGCGCTCAATACTACCCAATCAAATACTGTACAAAATCGCGTCTCTTTTGTATGTTTTAGCTATTTATTGAGAAAATAGCCCGTTTCTTCTTAAAGAACTGTAAAGATTTAGTCAAGAAATAAGTCAGTATATAACGCCGCTCCTGCTTTTACGGAGTAGTGACCGAAATTTTCGATACCATTTTGCTTTAGAATATCTTCATCAATAAAGCTGTGGCCGGTGCAATCGGCAGGGGTCTCTTTAAGAATATGATACGCCGCATCGGCCATTATATCGGTGGTGCGGCTCATATTTGCCAGCGTCTCACCGCCTAACAAATTTCTTACCGCTGCAGTATCTATAGTGGTGCGCGGCCACAAGGAATTAGATGCAATGGGATTTTTTTTAAATTCCTCCGCCCAACCTAAAGCCATCATCGTCATATTATATTTACTCATGGTATATGCAATATGATTGCCCAGCCATTTGGGGTTTAAATTAACGGGGGGCGATAAGGTAAGAATATGCGCGTGCGCCGATTTCGTCAAATAAGGAAGCGCGTTTTTCACAACCAGGAAAGTACCCCGCACATTAATATCATGCATGAGATCGAACCGGTTGGTTTTGGTTTCTTCTGTTTTTGTAAGCGCTATGGCCGACGCATTATTAATAACGATGTCAATCCCACCAAATTGGGCTACTGTTTTAGCTACAGCATCCTGTATCATGGCCTCATCCCTGATATCACATTGTACTGCCAGCGCTTTTCCTCCCGCTTCTTCGATCTCTGCAGCAGCAGTAAATATGGTACCGCCCAGCTTTTCGTTCTCCCTAACTGATTTTGCGGCGACAATAATATTTACACCCTCCTTGGCAAGGCGAATGGCAATAGCTTTGCCAATACCACGGCTGGCTCCCGTAATAAAGGCGGTTTTATTTTTTAATGACATGGCTCGCAGGTTAAAATGGATAAATAAAGTATTCTAAGGTTAAGATACTAAAAAGCACCAGCAATTGGCGTTACTGATAAAATTAAAAGCATTGCTAACTTGCTGACAGGAATTTACTGGCTATTGGGAACCGCGCCTTCTTCGGTAAGAATACGGCTATCTTTTACCTGCTTGAATTTGATGTCTTTGAAATCCTGGGTAGCTTCCAGGCCAAACTTGGCGTCAATAAAATTATTCGGTGACCTAAGCTTCGCCGGCTTATCTGTATAAAACTTTTGCAGGTTCTGGTCCCACCAAAGATCGTCGCAGGTAAGTGTATCACCTTTAATACTAACCACCCTTACGCTGTCCCTCAGGTACACTTTACGTAAAGATTCGAAGTAACGTCCATATTTACTGTCCAGCTGGCTTTCTACAATTTTCTGTTCATTGTAAAAATCTACATGTAATTTTTTGGGGAATTCTACATAGGGCGTATCAACCATACGTTGCGCCATTACCCGCAGCATTACCGGGGCTGTTAACCTCGCTTTTACAACACCACCCTGCGACAGAAAACTTTCTACCTTAATAGACTCGTCTTTTTGAATGTTCTTGTCTGACAAGGCTTTGATATCGCTCTCGCTGTTTTCGCAGGAGACACAAGCTAAAGCTGCTATGACGATTAAAAGCCTTTTCAAAATTAATGGTTGAATAAAAAGCGAAGATATTGATGAAACGCGGTTAATCTTCGTAGTACTTGGTTTTACCACCAAACCAAAGGTCGGTAAGCGAGAACCCAACAGAAAGCCGGTACAGGTTCTCTTTAAGAACATTATTATTATTACCCCGCTTGATATACTCAAAGCTCAGGTTGATCATACTGGCCTGCCTGCTCATTTGACTATAGTTAAGAATGGGCAATCCCAGCCCTGCTGTAATACCCAGCACCGGTATTTTGGCTTGCTGGGTGTAGATATAATCCGGACCAGTAAAAGCGCCTACACGGTAAGATGTTCTGCTAAACAGATTATTTTTAGGCGCCGGGTGAAACTCAGCTCCCACTTTAGCCTGCCAGTTGCTTCTAACATCAGCATCGGGTACACCGTTAACACGGTATTGCTTCCAGTTATTGCTGGTAAAGTCGGCTCCGATTAACCAACCGGCTTCTCTTTCCTGTCCGCCACCCACTTTCTGAATAATAAATCCTCCTGTAATGCTGGAAGGATATATAAAACTGCCGCGAATATCGTTTGTAAAGGTTGCGGTATCCAGCGGAGAATTGCCAAATCCATCACCTGAGGTATAAGTTTCGGCCACTGTACTTCCATTGGTTCTGATATCCTGTTTCCAGTTACCAAAAGCACCCAGGCTCATGTATATTTTTTCGCTGGCCTTAAAATGATACTGCATACCCGCATCAAAATAAAAGTCCCCGATATTTGTTCTATTTTGATAATGCGCCATTGCATAAGCTGGCGTAGCGGAAGATGCATTATAGATAGACAGACGTGTATTATAATCGCGGCTTCCAAACATATAACCAGCGGTGGCACCTAAGCTCAAATACTGAGATTTACCTGTCTTGAATTTAACTGCTGTACCCAGCGAACCCAGGTAAGCTCCTCCCTGCCCTTCGTAAGTGGTACGTGAGCTATCTATCAGTTGACCACTGTTAGGATCGTAGAGATTACCATTGCGCTCAATTTTATAATTGATATTAGTAAGCGGTCGTACACCAAATGCAATACCCCAGTCTTTTCTCAGCGGTAACCCTATCATTACATGACTGAATAACAGGTTAGGTGAGGTAAACTTATTGGTTTCTGACTGATCCGTAAGGGTACGTCCCTGACCGTCTGCACCGATATTGAAAACGATTCTCCCGGAGTTTAGCTTTTTTGAATTTGGCTCCTGCAGAGACTGGAAAAACGAATAGGATGCCGGATTGGCGTAGTTTACTGTGTAGGGGTCGTTGTATGCAGCTGCAACGCCACCCATTCCCCTGTTGGCCACATTGGTCGTTGGAGCCTGATTTCCCAAACCATACCTGGAGTAAGGAGAGTTATCCTGTGCTGAAGCTCCAATGAATAAAAAAATTGAAGGTATAGTTAATGCCAGGGGTGCTGCCAGTTCTCTTTTCCTAAGCATTGTTAATTTCACTAATCGCATAAAGACCTTTAAATATTAAATCAGGGTCGGCAAATATCCTGTTTTTAACGTGTGATGCCAAATGTTGTGTATCACCGCCGGTTAATACCACGTTAAAGTTGTCAAATTTAGCATTATATGCATCTATAAAACCATCTAACTCATAGGCTATTCCCAGGATTACACCCGAAAGTATATTGGTATCTGTATCGTAACCAATTAGCGGAACATCGGCCCTTGCAGGCGTGTAAGGAAGCTTTGCCGTGTAGTATTGCAAGGATTTTAACCGCATTTCTAAACCCGGAGAAATAGACCCACCCAGGAACTCTTTATACTTGTTAACAAAATTGAGAGTAATACAGGTTCCCAAGCCAATTAGCAGCAGGTTTTTACCCGGGAAAAAGTGTACTCCACCTGACACTATTGCCAACCGGTCGGCGCCAATAGTCTCTGGCTTTCCAACAGGCGTGGTAATGGGCAGCTTCGATGTATGGTTGAGTAAATGAAACCGGGTATTTTTTTTCAGCAAATCCTCCAGGTCCGGATTATGATCAATAACCGATGAAAGTATGGATCTGTTGGGGCGGTAGGTGCTGATCAGGGAATTAATAGTAGCGCTGGCGTCATCTTCTAACGTCAACACTTTTGCGATTTCACCGTTTACGAAAACAGCTACCTTCCTCCTGGTATTACCAAAGTCAAAACAAAGCGTTGTGGACATGGGTGTGAAAGTAGGTAAAAATTTGGTTGACTGGTTGAGTAGTTGATAAGTTGGCCGGGTAGGGCTATTTCAGATCGAATCCTGACAGATTTTTAAAGTGTCCGTTCATCTGGATTTTTTCTTTTAGTTTTTTCATTTCATCAAAAGCCGGCAAGGTAGCTTCAAAATGCCGCTTCAGGTATTCCTGGCGTTGCCGCTCCATCGTTAGCTGTAAAAACTCATACTCCTGCTCAATAGTAAGTCCGGAATGATGCGCGATATCATACGAAGTCAATTCCTCGTCAGGTTTGCGAAAGTCTTTTTTAACCTGTAGGCTGACGTGAAGATCTTTCATTTTAGCCACCAGCATTTTCATAACTTGCTCATCACCAAACATTTCATTATTTGGGTAATTTACGATGGCACCGGAGTATAATTTATCGGGAATGATTTTGATCAATTCCAGGATCCGGAATATTTTATCTCCCTTTGTCTTAATATCCATTTCCCCATTGACATGGGTCGCCGCAATTTCTTTAATATAAATCAGCGATCCATAGTCTCTCAGCTCGCTCCCTATAACAGCTGGTATACCAAAAGGCTTTTTTTGTTCAAAACATTCCGTTATCAACTGTTTATATCTGGGTTCGAAAATATGAAGGTTCAGATCCTCACCCGGGAATACCACCACCTGTAAAGGGAATATGGGGATAAAATTGGTCATGAATACAAATTTGCGAAAAAGATGCCAATACGTTTACATAGCTACGACCTTTTCCTTCTCTAACAACTGTAGGTACCGATATTTATTACGATTGTAATGATAATGGGTTTTAGCAATATCCCACCCTGCTTTACCATCCAATATACCCAATCTGAAAATGTAATTTTGCAGCAGGTTAAATAAAGGTGACGCAAGCATTTTAAGCCATCCTATTTTTTTTTTGCTGGATTTATATTTCCGGGCGGACAGCCGGGCGTATGCATCCATTTTTTGCTGGTAGGCCTCAATACTATCTGCTGTGTAATGCCTTAGTACCCCTTTTAGCAGTACCTTTTGAAGGCCGTTGCATCTTAGCTTTTCATGCACATCACTAAGATCCCACCTGGTCTCATGTTTATTATACAGCCGCCATACCTTGTCCTTTGACCATTCGCCATGTCTGATTGCCTTGGTTCCAAGATAGTTCAGTCTTTTAAAGCCGTAGATAGCTTTTGGGCTTATTTCGACCAAATTGATGCTTTTCGCTAATTGTTCAGTTATAACTTCGTCTGCATCAATATTTAATATATAATCTCCTTTTGCTTTTGCTGCGCCCTGGTTTCTGGCATCACCATAACCATTCCATTGTATAGGTATAACATAGGCGCCCAGTTCCCTGGCTACTATTACGGTATCGTCTGTACTGCCACTGTCTACTATAATTACTTCATCGCTTACCATCATTGCACCGGTAATTGCCGACTCAATAGTGGACGCCGAGTTTTTAGTTAGTATGATTACAGACAAACTTTTCATCGTTTAAAAAGATATTCCGGAATCGCGGTATGCGGCTTTAGCATATTTAATCGCGTTTTTAAGATATGAAAAAACGGGAATAAATCTTTTTTTATGACCAAAAATAACTTGCCTGTGTTTAAAAAGAAATAAAAATAATGGCCGGTAAAATTTTTTCTCCGAAGCGATCCTTTTTTTGATCAAACTGTTGAGTTGTTGAGCAAAAACACGAGTTCTGGTATTTAATACAGAACTACCTAAAATATAATCGATCACTTCATCGTGATCCGGTTCCTTTTTTTTTGCTGTAGTAAAGTGGGCATTGGTCTCGTGCAATCTGTGGTGCACAAGCGGCTCATCTACTGAAACGATTTTACCGAGTGAGGTAGCAATAACCGCAATCCACCAATCGTAAAACATGCGTCCGGGAACGGGAATTATATGTGACAACAATACCCTCCGGAACATCATACCATGTCCGTTAATATGGTTGAAAAAAACGAGGGAGCGGGTTTCGTTGCCCTCAAAATGACGGTGTAACCTTTTCGCTCTATAGCTAACCCGGTCATTTCGCATGCTGGCACTCCGGCAATGAGACAGCATATTTTCAGGATCTGATAGCAAAGCAGCAACCAATAGCTGTGTTTTTGATGGAAGCCATACATCGTCCTGGTCTGCAATCGAGATATACTCTCCTGTAGCCAGGCTTATAGCTTTTTCAAAGTTTTTATTAAATCCAATATTTTCTTCATTCCGGTACAGCCGGGTATTATTGTATGCCTCTTTCCAGGTACATAGCAGGGACCAGGTACTATCGGTTGAAGCATCATCTACAATAACAAATTCGTGGGCCGCGTAAGTTTGAGCAGCAATAGACGCAAGTTGTTGCTGCAGGTAGGCTTCACCATTATAGGTGCACATTACAATGGATACGAGCGGCTTTTTCGCCTTATCATTTTTAACTTCCAAGATTCTTTTACTTTTGCTTTAAGTAACCACACATGCATCTACTTTACCTCACATTTGGCGATAATATCAGAAATCATACCCAGGCCTATTTTTCGATCTACTCTTTTCTTGCAAAGGGTATACAGCCTGCAAGCATTAACGTTATTACAGATAAGCCCTGGTATTACAAATCTATCGAAAAACAGGTAAATATTATCGAAGCCAGCGCAGCGTTATTACAAGAGTGGATGGGCCCCGATAAGTTTTTCTGGAGGGTGAAAATTAAGGCTATTGAAAAACTATGTGCTATGTATGCCGGAGAACCGGTTTTATACCTGGATTCGGACACTTTTTTCTATGGCAATAACCATGCTTACGACCAGTTACGCGCAAGTAAGCAAGCTATTATGTTTGAAAATGAGGGTTTTCTAAAACAATTGCCCTCAAAAACGATGAGAACAATGTCTGCCCAGCTAAAACACCTTTCGATAGCCGGATTTTCCAACCTCCCGGATTGGAGTATGTGGAATGCGGGTGTTGTTTTTATTCCAAACAGTAAAAACAAACAGGAAATAGAGCTGGCCCTGGAGCTCTGCGATGAGATGTGTACAAGCAAAGTAAAGGATCAGTTCGTGGAGCAATTTGCCTTATCGGTGGCATTACAGCACTCCTACGGGTTAATGCCGGCGGGTGATATCATTGCTCATTACTGGTCAAACAAGGAAGAGTGGAATGAAGTAATAAGAACATTTTTTGTGGAATGCCAGATGATGCAACTCGAATTTGAAGAGCAACTGGAGCGCTACCGAAGCATCAATATTCACAGCTACCCGGTTGTTAAAATTGTGGCAAATACCAACAGGAGACTGAAAAAAAAGATAGATCAGATCTTTCGCGCTAAAAAGGTAGCCTACTTAAAACATACCTAATTCAACAAACATTGATTTTATTTTAAATATCTCATATTTGTTCATTTCACTAAAAATTCTACTTTTGCCAACTCGAATAAACCAGTGATAGACTGTATACTAATTGTTTAACAAAAAATTGATTCTCAATATTTAATTAATTCGTGGATTGCGACCCAGATGCAATTAAAATGCAGCTATGGTATGAAAATTGTGAAAGATTAAATTATTTTTTTGTTATCGGCCAGTTCAAGTTGCGTTTTTATATTTCCTTTCGTTATGTAGGAATATAGGATCAGCTGCGGCGGGTTCAAAAATCGAAAACTGAGATGAATAGATTTATGAATAAAACTCCTTTTACGGTAGCCTTACTTATTTCGACCTATAAATGGCCGGAAGCATTGGAAGTTGTATTAAAAAGTGTGGTGTATCAAAGCCATATACCAGATGAAATCATTATAGCAGAAGATGGAGATGACCTGCGTACTGTTTACTGTATTGAGAGATTCAGGAAAAAGTATGGCATACCGGTAAAACATGTATCCCACGAGGATCTCGGTTTTAGAAAGAGTTTGATTTTAAATAAAGCGCTCAAAGAAGTAGAATCGGACTATGTTGTGGAAATTGATGGAGATATCATCATGCACCGCGAATTTATTGCCGATCATATTAAGGCTGCTAAAAAGGGATATTTTATACAAGGTAGCCGAACCATGCTTAACGAGTGGAAAAGCCATGATTTACTGGACAATAAAAATATAGAGGACTTACATCCATTTGCAAGAGGCATATATAGCCGTTTCAACTCCTTCCGGATACCGCTTTTCTCCAATCTTTTTTGGGTAAATCCCAAAAAATCTTATAATATAAAAGGCTGTAACCTGGCTTTTTGGCGCGAAGATTATATAAGAGTTAATGGTTACTATAGTGGTTTTGAAGGTTGGGGATGGGAGGATTATGAGTTTGGTGAACGCCTGATTAACTTGGGAATTAAAAAAAAGCGGCTAAAAATGGCTGCTATAGGATATCATATCTTTCATCCACGAAGTTCCAGGGCCAACTTTGTACCCAACGAAATGATTTACCGGGAAACCGTTTTGTTTAAATATACTTACAGAGCTAACGGGTATATGGAGGCGTAATAACATGATAAAACCCGGGATCTCTGTAATACTTTGCACCTATAATGGAGCGGCAAAGCTTCCTGCAACACTCCACTCTCTTGCAAAACAAAATACAAATGACCAATTTAATTGGGAAATTATATTTGTAGATAATAACTCGCAGGACGGATCTGCAACAATCGCACATCAGAAATGGAGGCAATACATTACTCAGGTTCCCTTATTTGTTTACAAAGAAAACACTCCGGGAAAGTATTATGCATTTCAACTTGCAATAGCGAAAGCATCGTATGAGTTTTTTGTAATATGCGATGATGATACTGCATTGCAGGAAGATTATCTTTTACGTGCGTTTAACTTGCTCAGCAGTCGGCCTGAAGTAGGTGCAGCAGGCGGGCGATCATTGCTGAAGCTACCTGAAGGGGTGGCTGCACCTGATTGGCTTCCGGAGGACTACGAGCCATTTGCATTGGGAAAGCAGTCTGCCAGAACAGGGTATGTGCCTGTTGCAAAAGGCAGATTATGGGGTGCAGGCCTCGCATCCAGAACAGACTTATATAAAAAATTGTACGCCGATTTACCATCCCTGCTTATTGACCTATCAGATAAAAGGGCACTAATCTCAGAAGATACAGAGTTTTGTGCCCGTATTATTTTAGCGGGTAGAAAATTATACTACGATGAGGACCTGGTATTGTATCATATGTTGGATAGTTCGAAACTAACCGCAGCGCACCGGGATAAACTACAACGTATACACAACGTATCTGCTTTAGTACTGGATAAGTATCGTGTAGTGATCAAGGTAGAATCACAGCAAAACAAATGGGTCTACAAAACAAAAGTATTTTTCATCACCCCGTTTAGATTGTGGTTTAGCCAAAATATAAAATCAAAGGCCCGGTACCGTGGTTTTTTGCAGTATATGTATCCGGGTTTGTATGGCAGGGATCAGGTAATTGAAAAGATACGGGAATGTGTCAGCACCGGGGATATATTCCCCATACCCTCAAATTCAAAGTCAATCAGAGGGTGATAGGCATAATAATATCAAGGCTGGTTATCTTTGGGAACAGATGTGAGACGAAGGCAATGTATTTTAAAAACAATCCATTTTTTTGTAAATAGTTTATGTTTGATTTTTCTATTCTGATTTGTGTTTACAATCCAGATACTCGCTTGTTGTCTAAATGTATCAACGCGGTAAAAGCTTTGGATACATCAAATATTTCGTCCGAAGTAATCCTGGTTGATAACAATAGTAATCCCCGGTTGGAAACTTACCCTATTATGCAGCATGCACAAGCAACAATTCCTAACCTGGTTACGTTGATAGAACCGAAACAGGGCATCAGCCATGCCAGGGTTGCGGGTATTAAAGCTGCCAGGGGCAGATATATTGTCGTTTTTGATGGAGACAATGACCCTCATGCGGATTATTTACAGGTACTTTCAAAATTGATCCAACAACATTCATCAGTGGGAGCCTGGGGACCGGGAAACGTTTGGGTAGACTTTATTGATGGGGTAAATGAGGAGCTGAAAGTAAAAGCTATGGAGATGTTCCAGGAAAGACATGATGATTTCACAATTTTTGCATGCCTTAGATCCTGGGAAGATTGCTATCCCTTTGGTACAGGTTTATGCCTCAGGAAAGAACATGCTTTGTCGTATGTCAACCTATTTGAAAACGGGCATTTTACACTTAAAGGAAGAGAAGGTAGCAGGCTCACCAGTGGAGAAGATACCCAAATGGTTTTATCTTGTATCGTAAATGGAGAAGGAGCCGGCAGAAGCCCTGATTTAAAAATTAATCATGTCATTCCTGCAAACAGGGCCAATTTAGATTATATGAAGCGATTGGCATACGGATTACATATAGATTATGATCTGACCATAAAGCAGGTAATGCCTGAATACAAAGTAAATTTTGGTCACCCATTGAGGAAAAGCATACGGCATTCGATCAGAATATACAAGAAAATGATAAAAGCAATTTTAGCAAACGATACCGGGAAGACAATAGATTTAATATCTCATTGTAGTATTCGTGCAGGTGCCTACCAGGCAATGGAAAGGCCCATCCCTGCTGCTTTAAGACGCGTATTAAGAATCGTAAAAGCCACCTACTAAAAAGCTCTTCTTTTCAATGCCCAAAGTATCAGTTATATTACCTAACTATAACCATGGAGTTTATTTACAGGAACGAATTGACAGTATCCTGAATCAAACCTTCCAGGATTTTGAACTCATCATACTTGACGATGTTTCGACAGATAATAGCAGGGATATTATAGAAAAATATAAGGGAAACTCTAGGATATCGAATATCATATATAACGAAAAAAATTCGGGGAGTACGTTCAGGCAATGGGATAAAGGCGTAAGCCTATCGAAAGGAGAATATATCTGGTTTGCCGAAAGTGATGACTGGTGCGATCCGAATTTGTTGAAGTATTTGGTACAGGGTATCGAATCCGATCCTGATTGTACTATAAGCTATTGTCAGTCTTATTGTGTTGACGGTGATAATAAAATTCGCTTTACATCCCATCATACTTATCTATCTGAAATTAAAGAGGGAGCAACATTTATCCGGGACTTTATGATTGATCAGGTTTCCATATTTAATGCCAGTATGGCTTTGTGGAGAAAGAGTTATTACAAAGACCTCTCTAAGCATTTTATGGATTTTAAAATGTGTGGAGATTGGCTTTTTTGGGTTCAATTGGCTGCCATGGGTAAAGTACATATTAGTGGTAGAGTACTTAACTATTTCAGAAAACACGCAAATGATGTGAGTGGCAATATGTACAGATCGGGAAAAAGCATTGTAGAACAGATTCGCGCCCTTCACATTATGATGGGAGAAGACTATATTTCCCAAAAAGTGTATTTCAAAACCCTTCGTCGTTTTATAAGATCTTTTTATAGAGCTAATTCAAACTTTTCTGAAGAAGTAGAAAATGATTTTGAAATTGAGGTTCAACAAGTTTCATGCGAATCTTATCAAAAGCTTTTACTTAGATTTTATCAAATTAAATGCAAGTACCGATATCAATTAAAGCATCTTTTGAACCCGGTAAACCTTAACTTCTTCCTTTAAAAATGAGCATTGAAATAGCACTGACTCTTAGCTACGTCTCTCATTTCTATAAGGCGAATAATAGTAAAAACTAATTAACCTAAAGCCTGACTGATTAACAATATGAATATGCAAGATAGCAACCCGGATATAAAATGCCTGGCCTTTTATTTACCTCAGTACCATCCTATTGCAGAAAATGATCTGTGGTGGGGAAAAGGATTTACCGAGTGGACCAATGTTACCAAAGCGAAACCCTTGTTTGAAGGGCATGATCAACCTGTTTTTCCAGCAGACCTGGGCTACTACGACTTAAGGATACCAGAGGTAAGAGCAGCTCAGGCACAAATGGCGCGCGAGCACGGTGTACATGGCTTTATTTACTATCATTACTGGTTTGGCAACGGAAGACAACTCCTGGAGCGCCCGTTAAATGATGTGCTGTTGTCAAAAGAACCTGATTTCCCTTTTTGTATTTGCTGGGCCAATGAGACCTGGAGTGGAATATGGCATGGTAGCCCCGACAAAGTATTGATCCAACAGGAATATCCCGGCACAGAAGACGTTGAACTGCATTTCGATTATCTAGAAAAATTATTTAACGATGAAAGGTATATCAGGGTAAATGATTGCCCGTTGATTGTTATTTACGACGGGCTTGATCTGCCTGGCCCCAAAGCATACACAGATCGGCTGAGGGAAGAAGCCGTTAAGAGAGGGTTCAAAGGACTTTACATTATGGCGTCGAATAAAAATCCGGATGACTGGGATTTTCCCGCTGATGGATTCGACGGAAAAATATCTTTCGCTTATAATAAACTAATGAGGAAGTATATCTCAGTATCAAAAGAAGCAGAACAAAAAAAAGAACCTGGCTTTTGGGATAAACTAAGAGGAAAAACTAAGACCGAAATGCCTGTTTTGTTAGATCAACATATCATGGTTGAGGAGATGATTTTTGAAGACAATACCGCTGATATATACCCTATGGTTTTACCTAATTGGGACAATACTCCCCGAAGTAGTATGAATGGGGTGGTGATTCAAAATACCACACCGGAACTATTTGAAAAACAGGTGACCAAATCAGTTGAATATCTCAGCAAGAAAAATCAAAGTGAGCGATTTTTGATATTGAAATCATGGAACGAATGGGCAGAAGGAAATTATGTAGAACCTGATACCCGATATGGATATGCATACCTGGAAGTGCTAAAAAAGTGGCTTAAATAAGCTTATTGCATTTTAGACCGCTCTCTATTAAGTCTTTTAAGCAATTTGAATGGTTTATCGGAAAATGGTTTGAATTTAAAAAACTGCCACCAGTATTTTCTCGCCATTTTATCCAGCCTCATCGCCCATGCGCTATTTATGAATTGTACATAGTTCCTTTTCTCCCAGTATATTCTTTCTCGTTGTGATACCTCCGGCGCAACGCATAAGGGAAGGTAACGGGCATAGAGGTCAGAAAATTTGTCGGCACTTTCCACCCACTTTTGGTCTACATTGCCCATCGAATAATGGGTAATATCAATCAGATTTGTGCAAACCGCATCAAACCCCTTCAAATGTGCATCAATAGAGATGCCTAGATCATATTGATGAAAGCCTTTTAGTTGCTCGTTAAATTTTAACCCAGTTGATTTTCTAAGCGCGATAAACAAACCATCTATGGATAAAACCCTCACGATATGCTCACGGGTATGTATGCCAAATCCATAGTGCATCGGCGTGTTTTCTGTTTTACTCCCATGTCGCACATAGATATACTTTGCAGTATCGTCGATATCCCACCAGCCAGATGGTGCTTTAGACTTATAGAGCCCGCCGGCAACGCCTATCAATGCTATTTTATTGTTCGCTTCAAAAATATTAAAAAGAATGTGCCCCCATTCGACATTATTAAAAAACAAATCTTCATGTAGAAAAAGCACAAAAGGATACCGGGACTGATCTAAACCCTTATTATAAGCTTCACACAAACTCATTATACCGGGGTTCTTAATCTGGATAATCTCGTAAACAACTTCTGCACCTATTGTATCAGCAATATTGCGTTCTATGGAAATAAAATAGTCCTGACGATATGAAGATATTACAATTGATAACATTGATTATAGCAGCTATTGTAAAAATACAAAGTTCGCCAATCATTACGGGTTTACCCAAAAAACCCATACTAACGCAGCATTTCTTCCGCCTGCTATGTTATAGAGGAAGTCCGGGAAATAGTCTATTGTAGCTCCGTTCGGTTTTCCCAATGCTTTCTACCCTTTATTTTGTAGAATATTTTCCGATACCATACATCGTAATATTTTTTCCGGAGGGATAAATATTTCTGCTGGTACTGGGGTTCCCGTAAAACCCTGTGAAAGAGTTGGGCACCTGCTTTTTCGTATAGGTCAAAATTTTTATGAAATATGTAAAAATAGTTTTTTTCTGAGATTTTGCTGTTTTCCTGGTCGTTGAGATCAGTTAAGGATGTATAAGAATGCTGCTTTCTATAAAAATAAAGGATCTCAGGGATTCGATACACCCCACCAAATTTCGAGATCATCCTTAACCACAAATCCCAGTCCTCATTATAACGTAAGTATTCGTCAAACATGTGAACGGCAAAGAACTCCTTGCGCTTTACCATTGCAAAAATGGGAATACAATTACAAAAGATAAAGGTTTCAAATTTGTATGCCGGCAACTCCCATTTGCCTTCTTTGGCCCCGAAAAAGGCGGCCTCGCTGTATACAATACTCACATCATTTTTTTGATCGAAAATTGCCAGGCAAGACGAAATATAGCTGGCGGCCAGTTTATCGTCAGCGTCCAGGAAAACGAAAAATGATCCATTGCTGTTTTTTGCACCTAGGTTACGGGCAGCAGAAGGTCCGGAATTTTTTTGACTCAGCAAAGTTAAACCCGGCAGATCCTGTATTTGATTCCCTAGCACCTCTGTTAACGGAATTTTAGAACCGTCATCTACAACAATAATTTCAATATTAGAATGCGTTTGATTCAAAGCGGAATTGATGGCATCGCGAATAGTATCAACATTATTATAATAGGGAATGATAATGCTTACTAATGCAGTATCATTAGCAATATGCTTTGCATGGGGAATTGAAGAGCGCTCCATTTTGTCTTTTATCAGGTCTGTATTACATACATAAACGCAGAAAGGGGGCAAAACGCAACAAAACAGGTGGTTTTGTCATATTTTTAACAGAAACCAATAATACTAGCCTTATAAAATTTCTCTGTGTTGTCAATCAGCACGTCTCCGTTCAAGAGTAAATGATAAAAAGTGAGTATTTTATTTATACCTTTCCCATCTTCCTTTTTTTAAAATCGGCTATTGCTTTAACTGCATATTTCATTACCTGAAGCGGCTGATCACCATAAAAAATGCACCTGCTAATATAATTTTTTGCATTTTTTACAATTATGCCGGCCATTTTTTTTACCTCGGGATTAGGAGAATGGCGATAAAGGGCATTTACGTAGTACGCATTTCTTAAAATATAATAACACCTTAACGGAGAGTGGATGATTTTTTCTTTTTTTACAAGATACAAAGACTTGATGCTGGCACGCCTGATTGCCCGCCCCAGCCTGTGGTGCAATAGTGCCTCATTAATTCGAATGCACAACAGATTGTTTTCAAGTGCCCGCAAACAATATTCCTTATCAACCAGGTCTATAAATAAATTTTCGTCAAATGCCCCTATTGTCTTCTGCAAAGAGAGGTTAATAAGAGAGCCGGAAGTGATGATAAAAGTAGATTGCTCGTATAGATCCTTGCCCGGCGCCGATGCCAATAGCTGGTCAGAGAACTTCGTGCCCCAAACAACGGTATGCTCCTTTTTCTTAAACGCATTGATATACGACAGATATTTTTTAAAACTGCCTGCCGGGAAGAAGGAATCCTGGTCCATGCAAAGCAAATAGTCAAAACCTTCGGCTACTGCGGTCCGGACAGCCTCATTTAACCTTTTTGCAATACCATTATTTATGCCGTCTGAAAAATAAAGACCCTTGTCTAACCCCATTAGCTCGAGGCTGTACTCATTAGGCTGCTCTGAGTTATCGTAAATCAATATTTTTTCAACATCATCCCCAAAACTGTTGATGTGTTTTATAATGCTATGATCCGGATTGTAAATGATGATAACGGCGGCTATACGCATGTGGCAGGTTTTGAGGCATTACCCTTTTCTCTTCTCCATCTGTATCATAGTTACTTTCATATCCTTATAGAGCGGCGCTTCCAGCTCCAGCAGCTTTCCATTTTCATCGGTTATACTTAACTGAAAAGCATGCAGCGCCAGGCGGCTGAGGAGGGGTTTCTCTTCCAGCGTATCTTTATTGAGCTTGAATTTATTTTTGAAGGAGGACAGTAAGATAGTTCTGCCATCTCCATACATGGGATCCCCCACCAGAGGATTACCCAAATGTTTGGCGTGCACGCGTATCTGGTGGGTTCGGCCGGTATGAATGCGAAACTGCACCCAGCTATATAATTTAAAATCCTTTAGTACCTGGTAATCGGTAATGGCAGATTTACCCCGCTTGTGGATCAGCATGCTGCCACGTTTGGTCATATTTTCTGCGATAGGCTGATCAATAGTGCCTTGGGGAGGCTGTACCGATCCGATCAGCAATCCTAAATAGATCTTCACGGTCTTTCTTTCTTCGAACTGGCGGCTGAAATGTTTATGCGCTGCGGCGGTTTTTGCAAAAATAATCAGACCGCTGGTGTCTTTATCCAGCCGGTGCACCGTATATATTTCCGGGTATTGCTGTTGCAGCAAATCCTTTAAACTGGGCTCAGAGGCTTCGCGGTCGGGAATGGAAAGCATACCCGGCGGCTTATTCAGGCCGATGATACTTTCGTCTTCAAACACAATAATGTCTTTTAACTTAAAATTCAATTAAATAATTTATTACCGCTAAGAGCGCAAGCTCATTCGCAAAGTGAAAAGATCTGTAAATAATATACAAATACCTGGAGTGGCCAAAGTCCATTTTTGGCAATTCATCGCAGTCTTAGCCCGCTTTATTTTGCTCTACCTGCTTGGTCTGGAATTTCTTATAAAAATCTTTTGCAAAACTTTTCATCTCGGCAACCTGGTCCTGGTATTTAGTAGCCCGGCCGTAAGTGTCTGCCATGGTCATCAAGGTCTGGTAGAAAAAATCAGCCATTTCATCAACCATCATATCTTTCGTCCAAAGGTCGATGCGCAAAGCCGCTTTATCAGCACTATCCCAAAAAGATATCATCATGGCCTTGGCTTTCTGCGCGTTATCTGCCGAACTTTCGGTAGCATTCCACTGTATAGAGTCAGGCACACGGTTTTCATCCATCTGCACATCAATAGTAATTGTCGATTTTGTCATCAGTTTTTTTAGATTTTATGGTCTGTTGAAAGCCTTTTTGCGTATGAACTGCTGTAAAACGGTCGATACGGCACCAGATCTTCGAAAGTTTAAGCCGCAAAAGTAAGCATTTATCCTTTTTTTGATTCTATCTGTAGCAGGCTAACTAATACAGGCATTGCGTTTTCCCAGCCAACGGATGAGGAATTATTTTCCAGCCTCTTTTTCTGGACCTGCCTGAAATGCTCGTCTTTATACATTTTCATAAGCACTTTGCCGATGGCTTCACTGGTATCGCTATCGGGATAAACGATTGATTCTCCAAAAATTTCCTTTAGGGTAGCCGTTGCCGGGGCAATTACAGGTGTATTTCCTCCCGATGCTTCAACAACAGGTATAGGAAGCCTTTCCGAACTATCCATACTTACCAGTGCATAAGCATCTCTTATTTTCTCAGCCAGTAAATCTTCACTGGTCACTACCACATCTTCCCGATACTTATAGTTAGACAGGAGTTGATCCACCTCCGCCCCATTGATGGTTTCTTCTGATCGTAATACCAGCATGAACTTCCAGCTACTGTGCAGCATTTTTTTGAAAGCAGAAAAGCCTTTTAAAAGGGTTGTGAGCGCCTCCTTGGTGAGATTAAAATCTGCTGTAATAAAATACTCGCGGCCAGAGGCCACTGTTTCCCTGATATCATCACTGTTTGTATAAGCAGGCTTCCGCGCTGTTACAATGCCATTTAACAGTATGGTTTTTGAAAGCAAATCGGGGAACTTTTCGCCAAAAACCTGGTGCAATCCCGCCGAAACAATGGCAATGCTGGTTGCTGAGCGAACCCATTTTTCATCCCGGAGCTGCTCTTCACCGGCAATAATAAGCACCTGTTGCAGCGGATAATCTGTTTTTAACATTCTTTTAAAGCTGATAAAAATGGATGCTTTTTGCCGGGCTAGCCACTTTTCAGTCTTCCTTTTATGAAACAACCCTCTTTGATCAGGGAAATCATCTGAACTGGTACCCGATGGCAGATCCTGAATGTCAATAGGTGAGGTACCGATAAACCGCTCTGAGGTTAGTGTGGCGACCAGTTGGTTAAATAGTGATTTTTGAAGATATCCCAGGTAAGTTTCGCCTGCAAATCCCTCTGTATCTAAAATTATTGCCATTATTATAAATAAACGTTTTTCCTATATCTTTGCTAAATAGCTGCAAAGGTATAACACCACACAAAAGTTTGTTTGCAGATACATTTTTTACCAAAAGTTTTTATGGAATATAATACTACTAGAAACCACCTGGCGATGCGCGAGTATGGGCGACATGTACAGAAAATGGTGGAACATATAAAGGCCATCGAAGATCCTGAAAGAAGGCAACGTAATGCAGATGCGGTGATTGAGTTGATGGGTTTTTTAAATCCGCATTTAAAAAATGTTGAAGATTTCAGGCACAAGCTTTGGGATCATTTATTTTTAATTTCAGATTTTAACCTTGATGTGGACTCGCCTTATCCCATTCCCACAAGGGAAACCTATAAGGCAAAGCCACAGCCCATTCCTTATCCCAAACGCTCTTCAAGATTTTCGCACCTGGGTAAAAACCTGGAAGATGTGATTGATAAGGCTTTAGCGGAACAAGAACCTGAAAAACGCCAGGGATTTGCTAATGCTATTGCCTATTATATGAAATTAGCCTATAATAACTGGCATAAAGAAGTGGTTCATGATGATGCGATACAAAGCGAATTGAACTCTATCACCGATGGTCAGCTTGAATTTACCAATACGCCTTATGTTAAAGCGTATAGCATGAAGCAGGATCTGGCGCTGTCTAAGAATAACAACTTTGGAAAGCGTAACAAATTCCAGCAGCAACGCAACAATAATAACAACAACAATAATAATAACGGCAATCGTCGTAACGGCAACGGTAATAATAACAGCAACTTTAAAAAGAAGCGGTTTTAGGATCATGCTGAGATAATAATTGTAGAAGCCGGCAGATTGCCGGCTTTTTGCATTAAAATGCATCAAAAAAAAATAAAATGAAACCCCTTATCCTATTAAATGGAGCATTATCCTTCTTATTTTATTTCGATAGTTTAAAGCTCAACCCACCCTGCAACCACCGGCCCGGCATTACTGCACCCAACAAATCGCTATAGCTTCTGTCAAAAATATTGTCTGCCTGTGCAAATACAGTCAGTCTTTGTTTTACAAAACTGTAAGAGGCCCTGCCATTCAAAAGAAAATAGTCTTTACTAACAAATGCATTAATACCCGGAGCCTGCTGCGGCCTGCGGGATTTGTAAATACCGGTGAAGCTGAGCGCTGCATTACCCAATTGATATTGAACATTGAAATTGCTTAAAAACCTGGCATGAGAAGATATGTAAAAAGAAGGACTAGCTTCGCTGCTTTTGCTGTATAACCACACCAGGCCCGCGTTTATAACCAGTTTCTGCTGTTCGCTTAGGGTACCGATATATTGTATATCTGTCTCTAAACCGGTAGTGTTCACCTCTGAGATGTTTTTTGCCAAAGCAAAAGAGCCTGCGGCATCGAGGTTATCCTGCCTGGGCATGTTGGCATACGGCGTAGTTACCCAGTCAATCAACCGGGAGTGAAAGCGCTGGAAAAAAGTGGACGATACCCGTAGCGAAGTCTGATAAAACCAGTCGAATCCTGCTTCATAGCTCCATGAAACCTCAGGTACCAGCCATGGATTGCCTACACTGCCACTCCTAATGATAGGTTTATTGTAGTTATTGTATCGTTCAGTGAAATCTGCATCCCTTATCGTTCGGCCGCCACTGGCTCTCAACTGCCAATTACTGATATGCAGGGATGCGTTTAACTGGGGCAATACTTCCGGGTTATTGTCGCCGATAAATTCGACCCTTACAGAAGGTAGTACATTAACATACGATCCCAACTTTTGTGAAAGACTGATAAATGGTGCTGCTATATTCAATGAATGATTTCCCCTGTCATTAGAAGCAATGACCTTATGCTGATAATTGAATCCTGCATTTAGCGAAGTATGGCTATTTAACTCCTGTTGAAACAATAATAGAGACTGGAAAAGACTGGAAGTATTTTCATTGGCAATAGATGCGCTATTAAAAAGGTATTCATCTTCCAGGGTCTTATAACCTGCATCCAGGCTTAATCTGGATTTGTTCTTTTGAAAACCGACCCTTAGCTGATGCCACCAACTGCTTACGGTTTCGGTAGCTGTATCTGAAGCGAAGGTGGTATAAAAGTTCTGGGCAGCAAAATCCCTGTTATCGTAAGTACTGCGTGCAGAGAGATGCCACAACTCATTTATTTTATAGTTTAACCCCACGGAAGCAGAGGTATTGTGAAAATATCCCTTTATGCCCCGCTGTTGTACCCCAGTTGAATGATTGGACAGCAGTCCGGCATCCAAACTGAATTTCCCTGACTGGATATACCCTCCTATATTCGTGTTGACCAGGTTATATTCCCCTGCTGATACCTGGGCCTGCACCAGGGTACTGTTTTTTTGTGCTTCTGTATTAAAGGAACGCGTAATGATATTGATCACTCCCCCTACTGCATCTGATCCGTAAATAGCTGCAGATGCTCCTTTTAGCACTTCTATCCTATCTATTTGAGCCGGGGTAATGGGAATATAGGCGGAGAAATGCCCGGTATTGGGATCGTTCAGCCTCAACCCATCCAATATCACCAGCACCTGCTGGTAGGTACCACCACGGATACTTATATCGCTTTGAGCACCCTGTGGCCCGCGGGATTGCACTTCCACACCGGGGATATATTTCAATAATTCATCCAGCGAGTGTACCGGCAATTTTGAAATATCTTCCCCCCTCACTATTGTTATGTTCCGGCCGGTTTCTGAGCTTCTTTTCTCCGACAGTGAAGAGGTTACCGTAATGGGATCCAGGGTTTGCTCCTGCGCCATCCCTCTCATTCCTGCAATCATAAAAATAACCAGCACGGTTAAACGCTCCAATCTTTTCATTACTAATGTTTCAGTTTTAATATATCTCCGCAAAACTATTACCTTGCAGCTGCCGGTCGGTAGTCCGGTTTTAATAAAATGAGTAGTCCGGTTATTTTCCCCTATCAGCGCCTGATCCGTATCGAAACAGAAGAATATACTCCTGTTTACCTGCAAATAGCACAAAGCATGGTCCATTTAATCGGGAGCGGGCATCTGCCTGCAAATCATAAGCTACCTGGCACCAGAACATTGAGCGGTTTGCTGGGAGTACATAGGAAAACCGTAGTAGCGGCTTTTAATGAGCTTGAAATGCAAGGCTGGATTACCGTGTTACCCAACAAAGGCTGCTTTGTAAAGAATAAAAAAGCCGTAACAATTAAAGGGCAACTGGTATCTTATCCTGCAGCAAGTGGTTTCCCGGTTGTAACCAACACCCTTCTTGATCATGATTTTGATAATGTTTCGTCTAAACTTTCCTTTGATGATGGGCTACCGGATATCCGGCTGGCATATACCGAGGAACTGGCGGCCAGGTACGCTGCTGCTCTCGGGCGAAAAGTAAGCCGCCGGTTATGGGGTTACCAGCCGGGTGGGGAAAATATTTTTTTTAAAAATCAGCTCACCAATTTTCTTAATAGTACGCGGGGTTTAAGAGCCTTACCCAAGAACATTATCGTTACCCGTGGTACAGAGATGAACCTTCACCTTGCGGCCGGTACTTTACTTCGTCCCAAAGACCTGGTGATAGTGGGTAATCCCAGCTATCACAAAGTAAATATGGTTTTTCAGCAGGCTGGCGCCATGCTAAAAACAGTTCCGGTTGACAATGAAGGTATTGATGTAGAAGCGATCAAAAGGATCTGTAAGCGACACCCGGTAAAAATGGTGTATATGACTCCCCACTATCATTATCCCACTACCTCAGTACTGAGTACGGAAAGACGACTACAATTGCTGGAGCTGGCCTATCGCTTCGGCTTCATCATCATGGAAGATGATCACGACTATGACTTCAGTTTTAACAGGGGATCAGACCTGCCTATGGCCAGTATAGATGATAAAGGAATGGTGGTATATATCGGCTCTTTCTGCAAAACCCTGGCGCCCGGTTTCAGAAAAGGATTTATTGTTGCCCCCGAAAACCTGATTAAAGAAATAAACAAGCTGAAAGCTATTGTAGATGCTAACGGAGACCTGATGATGGAGCAGGTGTTGGGAGAAATGGTTGCCGAAGGAGAACTCATGAGACATTTAAAAAAAGCACACCAGGTATATCACCAGCGTCGCGATCACTTTTGCAATCAGTTAAATAAGATGCTTCTCTCAAATATCGATTATAAATTGCCACAGGGAGGCCTGGCTGTTTGGCTTAGTTTAAAAAACCGGTTCAATCTATCGGCGGTTGCCAAAACCTGTATGACTGGAGGCTTGCATCTCCCTACTACCTTGCTATATCAGACCAAAGACCTTACCGCCATGAGGCTGGGGTTTGCCTCTTTGAATGAAGCAGAGAGCATCACAGCGCTGAAAATGCTTCAATCAGCTATTAATGCTCAAACCGGCTAGATCATCATTTCATTGGATGGGTCCCAAAAATGCTTTTTAAAATCAACTATTTTATCATTTTTTACAGCAATGCCTTCCTTCTCTAAAAGCTCTTCCATGTAGGCAGGCGTTTTAAAAGCCAGCTTACCACTTAACACACCCGCGCTATTTACCACCCTATGCGCAGGCACTTTTGGCTTTACCTTACTGCAGGCACTCATAGCCCAACCAACCAGTCGTGCGGATTTTCCAGTACCAATACATTTGGCAATAGCTCCATAAGAGGTGACGCGGCCCTTAGGTATCTGCCGCGCTATTTCGTACACCTGTTCGGAAAAATCAAGATCTTTCTGGCCGGAGGGAACGATGGCTTTTAAGCTATCCGTTTTCTGTATTATTTTCTTTTCTTTCATCGAGCAATGCAGTTCGAAGCGGTTCGGGTACCCGGATATAATCATAGGGACAATGCAAACAACCTTTACCACAACAGAAGCCACGTTCCCGTAAATATTTTGCGGTTAAGGTTACCAGGCCTTCTTCATTCTGGTAATAATCCTCACCCTCTATCCAGCTCATATCGTATCGCTTCTTTTAGCTGCTCATCCATTTCAGGACCCGCTAATGGTTGGGGTAAAGTAAAACACAGGTAGTGAATGCGGCTGCTTTGCGCTATATCCAAAGCTTCATAATGGGTTTTAAGCTTTAGCTCTTCTGAGCGATCTTCCTGTGCGTATAAATCATCGGTATCGGCAATAATAGTGCAGTTATACATGCCCAGCACTTCCTTTGTAAACCGGTAAAGATCGGGGCTATCGGTCTTAAGATGTATTTTTCCGGCCGGTTTTAATACCTGCTGATAGGTTCTCAGGAATCTTGGATGCGTCAGCCTTTTCTTGGCCTTGGAAAAGCGTAGCTGCGGGTCGGGAAATGTAATCCAGATCTCGTCCACCTCGTCTTTTCCGAAGTACTGTGTCAACTGCTCTATCTGCGCACGTAAAAAGGAAACGTTCGATATATTATTACGGATGGCTTTTTTAGCGCCCACCCAGATGCGGTTTCCTTTTATGTCTATCCCTATGGCATTTTTTTCGGGGTAAAGCTGTGCCAGGCCTAAAGCATACTCACCTTTTCCACAAGCCAGCTCCAATACCAGCGGGTTATTATTATTAAAATGCTGATGCCAGTTACCAGCCATATTCTCGGGGTACTGCAGCACGTTTGAAAAAGTAAGGAGCTCCGCAAAGCGGATCAGTTTTTTTTGTCCCATAGTTCTAAGATGACAGGTGGTAGTTGATAGATGACGGGATATGTACAATGCACGATGTTTGATGTACGTACATCGTACACGCTACATCATACATAAAATTAGATTCCCTTCGGGCTATCTATTTCAACCAATGTTTTTTGAGCTTCATTAAATTGCTGCCAGTCGTCGCAATCTACTTTAATAATTGCGATGCCCGAAGTTGGCAAGGATTCTATGTCTGAGCCGGTAACATCATTTGTAAAATTGGTAACACCCGGGTTATGACCAATAACAGCCAGGGTTTCTACATTTTCCTGCAGCCAGTTAACTGCCTCGGTAATCTGCAGGGTATCGCCCAGGTATAAGTCTTCGAAATATTTAATATCCTTCTGTGCAACATGGTGTATCTGCGCAAAATAAGCAAGCGTCTCCTTCGTTCTTTCGGAAGGACTGCTAAATATCTTATCAATCTTGTAGCCTTTATCCAGTAACCGTTGTGCCATAATAGCGGCATCACGGTGGCCTCTCTCCTCAAGCCTGCGTTTGCTATCTACTCCGTAGCCCTGTTCGGCCTTCGCATGTCTTATAATGATCAAGGTCTTCATATCAATAATTTGCGGTAAGGAAGTTTTTTGGCATCAAATGTATTTATTTTCAGTTGGGTTCATCAAAAAAAGTTAGGGTTTGTTGATCTGTTGTTTTTAAAAAATCAAATATCCCTATCAACGAAAATCCCCGGCGTGATGAATGCCGGGGACTTTTTATCTTGAAACGATGAGTTAGTATCCTCTTTCGTTCTTTCCTTCCATATAATTCATAAATGCCTGGTTTACTACACGGTTACCACCCGGAGTGGGATAGTTACCGGTAAAATACCAGTCGCCCAGGTTATTAGGACAGGCCTTATGCAGGTCTTCAATGCTTTGGAAGATCACCTGTACCGGCAAACCAAGATCTTTTGGAGTGATCATTTCCGCAATTTTATTGGCAATTTCTGTACTGGTGCTGCTTTTATAAATTTTCTGAACCAGGTTCTCCGTATGCAGGAGGTTTTGAGCCTTCAGATCTTTGCATTGCTGCCAAAGGTCATGCAACAGGTTTTCCTGTCCACGGTCTTTTAGTATTTCTACGGCTGCATTAAATGCTATAAAATCACCCATTTTACTCATGTCGATTCCGTAGCAATCCGGGTAACGGATCTGCGGGGCAGAGGATAGTATGAGGATCTTTTTAGGCTGTAAGCGGGCCAGCATTTTAATGATGCTTTGCTTGAGCGTAGTACCCCGTACAATCGAATCATCAATGATCACAATGGTATCGATACCCGGCCTTACTGTGCCATAGGTAATGTCGTAAACGTGCTGCACCATTTCGTTACGGCTGGCATCTTCGGTAATGAACGTGCGCATTTTTACATCCTTTATGGCAATTTTACCTACACGGATGCGGCGACTGATCATTTCTTCCAGCTTCTCTTCATCAAAATCTTTACCCCAGCTTAAGATACGCTCGGTTTTAATTTTATTGAGATACATCTGCATACCCTTCTGCAAGCCCAGGAAGGCAACTTCTGCAGTATTAGGGATATAGGAGAATATGGTATTTTTTAAGTCGAAATCAATCGCATTCAACACCTGCTCACTCAGGTTAAAGCCCAAGGCTTTGCGTTCTTTATATATTTTCTCATCGCTTCCGCGAGAAAAATAAATCCGTTCAAAACTACAGGCTTTACGCTCTTTGGGTTCTACTACGGCTTCTATTTCAAAGCTGCCGTCTTCGTGAACAACCAGCGCATTGCCTGGCATCAGTTCTTTTACTTCATTCTCGCCTACATTAAAAGTAGTGCGGATGGCTGCACGCTCGGAAGCGGCTACAATTACATCATCATCAATATAGTAATAACAAGGTCTGATACCGTGCGGATCTCTGAAAACAAAACCTACACCGTCTCCGGTAACGCCGCCCACGGTAAAACCACCGTCAAACTGGGGAATTACTTCTTTCAGCACATTCTTAATATCTGGCTTTGCCGGGGATGCTTCGTCGGCATCTACCAGGTGCTTATGCACTATTTCCATCATAGCTGCCAAATCACTCTGCTTTTGAAAAGGGCCCGGCTCTATACCCAGTTTGGCAAAAAGTTCTTCTGTATTCACCAAATTAAAATTACCCGCTAACGCCAGGTTGCGGGTAGTCATGGTATGCCTTTTCAAAAAGGGATGGCAAAATTCTGCATTATTTTTACCCTGCGTTCCGTAACGCAAATGCCCTAAAAGCAATTCACCCAGGAACTTTACATGTCCTTTCATCAGGCCGGGGTGATTAATGATCTCAGGATTATACTTCGTAAGCTCATTTACTTCTTCGGCAATATTCTGGAACAAAGCCCCAATGGCCTGGGGTTGCGCACTTCTGATACGGTGCATAAAGGGATGTCCGGGCTCCACATTCAGCTTAATAGCGGCAATTCCTGCCCCGTCCTGTCCGCGGTTATGCTGTTTTTCCATAAGCAGGTACAGCTTGTTCAGCCCCCACATTACGGTTCCATACTCTTTTAAATAATGGGAGAAACTTTTGCGAAGCCTGATAAAGGCTAAGCCGCATTCGTGTTTAATTGCATCACTCATATACTGGAAAAGAAACGCAAATTTACGAGAATAGTTCTTAATGATGCATTAATATAGCTTAAGTAAGCTAATATTTAAGATGCTTATATTTTCAGGCTTTGTTTTAAGCGGCGAACCTGTTCTTATAAAGAAAAAAACCAAAGTATAACGGATTACAAACCCTTATACTTTGGTAGTCATTATTATAACCAAGCTCGGCTATTTCAAAAGTTCGGCCAGCTTGCTCTCCAGGTCTGCACCTCTTAGTCCCTGTGCAACGATCTTTCCTTCGGGATCGAGCAATACATTAAACGGAATTCCTTCAAAACCATATAAGGCCACAACAGGCGATTCCCAGAATTTCAGATCGCTTAGCTGGGGCCAGTCCAGTTTATCGGTTTTAATAGCTTGTAGCCAGGGCTCTTTCGCCTGGTCCAGTGAAACACCTAACACGGTAAAATTTTTATCCTTAAACTTATTGTAGGCTGCTACCACATTAGGATTTTCCATGCGGCAGGGTTTACACCAACTCGCCCAAAAATCAACCAATACATATTTCCCCTTAAAGGAACTTAATGCCACCGGGCGGCCATTTACATCCGGCATTGTAAATTCAGGGGCCGGCTTGCCCACTAAATTCCCTTTCCCTGCATTATCCATTTGCGCCTTGAGGTCTTTCTGCAGCGTAGCCAGGCCAGAATGGGCCGGATTTTTCCTTAATACTTCCGCTATGGTTCCGGTTACTTCCTCGTTACTCAAAGGCTCTAACCCCACCCCCGGGTTACTTGCTGATTGCTGATAATATCCCATAACAAAAATCGTTAATGCGGCGTTATCAGATTTCTTGATCTCACTCAGCGTAAGATCTCTTAAATAAGAAGTGGCCTCCGCCCGGGTTTGCAACAATGGAGCGATCACACTATCCGGCTTATTCAGCTGGTGCAGGCTATCGATTTTAGTTGCCTGGGCATATATGTTTTGCAGCTTTTCGTTGAAGGCAAACATAAATGTCTTCATTTTTTCGCTTGCAGGAGAACCTTTCACCCCGTACTTTTCCGAAAACTGGTTATTTTCCTTATTCATCACCACATCCAGCTCTACCGACGGCTGGTCATTAATAACCGACGCCACCGGGTACATGCTTTGATCGAGTCGTACGTTATAAATCGCCGACTCACCCGTTTCTGTTTCTATTTTAAAAGTTCCGTCGCTATTCAGCGCAGCAGAATCGACGATTAAAGGCCGCATAGTACCGATGGGAACTTCTTCGAGGTAAACCATTTTACCTCTGGCATTGGTGATTTTACCGGAAACTGTGAAACTGTTTTTATTATTATCATCCTTACAAGCAACGAGTGCCAGAAGGGCCGATGCTACAAAAAGTATCTTTTTCATTTTTTGAAAGTTGATGGATCATAGTTCATTGTTCATAAAAATGCATGAACCATTTACCATGAACTATATACTATTTTAGTTTTTCTAATATAATTTCATTGGTTTTTTTAGGATCTGCCTTGCCTTTTGTACGCTTCATTACTTCTCCCACAAATAAGGCCAGCAGCCCTTTCTTCCCTTTTTTGTAGGCGGCCACTTTATCTGCTAACTGCTCTAATACCGCATCTATCACCGGTTCCAGCTCCGAAGAGTCAGATTGTTGGATCAGGTTGTTTTGTTCGGCAAGTACCGACGGCGCTACCGTTGGATTTTGCAATAAGAGGTGAAACAGTTTGGTGGAGGCAGTTGAAAAACTCAGTTTTCCATCATCTACACATTGAACCAGGGCCGCAATTTGCCCGGGCTTCAGCTCAAAATCGTTAATAGATTTAGCGTGATCATTCATCCAATTTTTTACCGGCCCTAATAGCCAGTTAGCCACTGCTTTATAATTTTTTGTATGCTGAATAGCTGCTTCAAAATAATCGGCCGTCTCTTTTTCCTCTGTAAGTACCAGTGCGTCATATTCGGGCAGCTTATATTCTGAGCAATAAAGAGCAACACGTTCAGCCGGTAAAGCAGGAATAGAGGCCCTGATCTCGTTGATAAAATCATCCTTTAGGTCAAAAGGCGTCAGATCCGGATCGGGGAAGTAACGATAATCTTCTGCATCCTCTTTATCGCGTATGGCGAACGTGGTACCATTGTTCGCATCAAAGCTTCTGGTTTGCTGTTTAATGGTTTGGCCGGCTTCCAGCATATCGATCAGGCGCTGTGCTTCAAAGTCGATGGCCCGCTTTACGTTACGGATAGAATTCAGGTTCTTTACCTCTACTTTGGTCCCTAGTTGATCGTCGCCTTTCTTTCGCACAGACACATTCGCATCGCAGCGCATACTTCCTTCCTCCATGTTCCCATCACAAACGCCCAGGTAACGCACCAGCTTTCTTAATTCGCTCACATAGGCAAAAGCTTCATCGCTGCTGCGCAGATCGGGTTCGGTTACAATTTCTATCAGCGGGGTGCCTGCCCTGTTGTAATCTACGGCCGTATTGTACTGGTTTACGTCGTGCAGGCTTTTTCCGGCATCTTCTTCCATGTGGATACGATTCAACCGCACATTTTTTTCACCAGCTTCCGTTTTAATAGGCACAAATCCCTCTTTACAAATGGGGGTGGTATGCTGTGATATCTGGTAGCCCTTGGGCAAATCGGGATAGAAATAGTTTTTGCGGGCGAAGTAGTTTTTCTTTTCTATTTCGCAATTGCAGGCCAGTCCCATTTTAATGGCATGCCCGATAGCCTGCCGGTTCATTTTGGGCAAAGTACCCGGATGCGCCAGCGTTATAGGGCTTACATGGGTGTTAGCTTCTGCCCCAAAGGCGATACTATCGCCACAAAACAACTTGCTTTGGGTGAGCAATTGGGCATGAACTTCAAGCCCTATCACTATTTCGTATTGATCGTTAATTGTACTCATGAAAGGTTGTAAAAATAAGGCGGATTTCTTATTTAGGGTTTGAAATCTGAAAAAGTCCTGTCAATGGTCATTACCAAGAAAAAGCCGGTAGTGTATGGCACCACCGGCTTTCGAAACCCTAAATCACAAACTTTTTTAAAAATGCCTGAACAATTCCAGGCATTCTACCTTCAAAAACTATATTTAAACAACAATCAGAGAGCGCTTTTGTTGGCACCTACAGATCAGCAGTTTTTAGCTTTTTACTGAAAGCAACATCAATATTTTGTGTTTTTCCACTACGGTCTACCTTTAATTTTAAGGTAGATCCCGCTTTGCTTTTCCGGGTTTGAACCAGCAGGTCGTCCGTACCTTCTACTCCCATTCCATTGGCTTCCTTTATAATATCTCCTTCTTTTAAACCTGCTTTATCCGCATCAGAACCTTTTTCCAGCTCTATAACTTTAACACCCGACCCTTGTGCAACATCCTGAATTTTGATACCCAATTTAGGACCTGAAGCATAATTAACCCCAGTGTAGACACGAACATTGCCATTCCTGTTATTCCCGGATTCATACTGTTTTTCGATCATCGGCATCAACTCTTCAAAATTAATACCCGGTGTAGAGAAGTTGGCGCTACCATTACTAAAATTCATTACCTGCGGAGCGTTCCATTTAGTTAACTCTGCTGTTGTAGTAGCAGCTTTCCCATCTCTTTTGTAAGCAATAATTACTTTATCGCCCGGCTTCTTGTCTTTCAGACTTTCCGACAGCTGATCGGGCGCTTCAATCACTTTATCATCTACTTTCGTAATAATATCACCTTCTTTTAAACCAGCTTTTTTTGCCCCGGTCTCATCGTTTACGCTCATCACTTTCACGCCTTCATCAGTCTTTTCGGTAGTTACCCCCAGCATCGCTTTATTGGGCGCACGAAAAATGCTGATCTGTCGATTCCCATTGCCCGATTCATCATTAAAGCCTATTTCCGGCGACCAGTTAAAAGTGTTTGGGTCTTTAATTTTTAAACGTCTTACAGTAACATTCCCCTCCTCATCCTTACCTACCGGCTTTCCGTTCACCGTTATATTTTCACCATCTACCACAATATTTATTTTACCCGTTTCATCGCCCTTTTTGGTGATAATGATGCGTTCCACTTCTTTTTTATCCCCCTTATCCTGCTGGGCCAATAATATACCCGGTAAAGCAGCGGCTGTAATCAATAAGATTTTTTTCATTTTAAAATTTTTTGTCTTCTTTAATACTGAAAAACCAAACTACGTTGATCTTCGTATTTCAAAGATAGTCTAAAAAAGGAAATACGAAACGTTTCGGAACTGTTAAAGATTTGCAGATATTTTTCGTACCACACCAGTAATATTTTCATAATTTCTCAATCAGGGTCAGTCAGTTGTACCAGGCAGCTGGGTTCCGCATTTTTTGCAAAATCTGGCGTCTGCCGCATGATTCTTGTTTTTACAACTGCTGCAAACCCGGTCATCATTATCCATATCGCGGTATTGCGACACCAAAGATGCCGACATAATGCCCGTTGGAACAGCGATGATCGCATAACCCAGGATCATTATAAAGGAGGCAATAATCTTTCCTACTGCCGTGACCGGAGCCACATCTCCATACCCCACCGTAGTGATGGTTACAATAGCCCAATAAATACTTTGCGGTATACTATGAAAACCCGGATTATGCTCATATTCCAATACATACATTACAGAGCCCAAAAACACCGTGAGTAAAACAATAAAAAACAGGAATACCATTATTTTATTAAAACTGCGTAATAAGGCAAACAGCATATACCGGCTTTCATCGAGAAAACGTACCATCCGGAAAATCCTGAATACCCTCAACAGGCGGAAGGAGCGGATGATCATCAACATATGCCAGTTTGGTAGAATAAACTCCAGGTAGGATGGCAAAATGGCCATCAGGTCTACTACCCCATAAAAACTTTTTGCATACCGCTTAGCCTCCCTGACACAATACAAACGAAGCAGGTATTCGATGCTGAAAACGATCATGAAAACATAGTCGAGCCATCTGAATATTTTATCGTAGGCTATGGCGATCGATTCTACGCTTTCTAAAATAAGGAGCGCCACATTGGCGAGGATGAGTGTAAACAGCCCGATATCAAATATTTTACCGGCAGGGGTACTGCTTTGGAATATGGTGACATAGAGCCAGTGCCTGAAGGTATTTTTTTCTTCCGGCGCATTCTCATCCTGCAGTACATCATGTTTGTCGGGTATCAATCTAAAAAGAGACATAATATTAAGGTACTAAACAATGCGTATTCGATCAGGTGTATAATTTTTGTTTGCGTTCGCTAAAATATACTTTCCTCTTTTCTTTGGCTAAATATTTCATAGTGATTTCATTACCCTGCGGATCATGCTCCTGCTGATAGGCTTTAAAATCTTTATTGCTTCCTGTTTTTTCGAGGTTTTTGTAGAAAGTTCTGGCATAACTACGGGCAGCAGCAATGAGTTTGCTTAAAACCTTAGGGGGTATTTTGCCGGCTTTACTAAGTGGATGTACGCCGGATCTGTATAGGGCCTCTACCCTTATTTTATTACCCACCCCCGCAAAAATTTTCTGGTCCATTAATAGCCCGGCTATATCTTTATCCGGTTTCTCAGCAACCAATGATTTTACATAGGCCGCACTAAAATCTCCGCTCAAAATATCGGTACGTGGATCGAAAAGCTTTTTATCACCTTCTATTTTCTTTACACTCACCACATAGCCATTAATTTCCTCACGGGCAAATTCCAGGTAAAACTTCCGGTTTACCTTTTTACGTTCATTAATTAATACGTCGCCAAAAAGGCCGAGGTGCAGCTGAACTACGCCGTTCGTAAAAATAAAATACAGGTGCTTGCCATGCGTTTGAATGTCTTGCAGCTTTTTTCCTTTCAGCCAGCCGGTAGACATTGGCCCGTACCCCCCCGCTTGTTTTACTATTTTACCTACGAAAGGTTGCAGTTGCTTCTTGAGTAGTAGAATGGAAGGACCTTCGGGCATAAAGTACATTTATGACGTTAATGCAATTTTTACGCCTAAAAGAAAAGCCTCACGGCTGCATTTCCGTAAGGCTTATATAGCATAGATCTTCTTTAACTTATAACAGGCTCTTCACCACCTCAATAACCTGCGGCAACTGACCAGCCTCCTGTCCACCAGCTGTGGCCAGTGTTTTTTGTCCGCCGCCACCGCCTTTGATCAGTGGTGCGATATGTTGCTTGATGATCTGCCCGGCATCCAGGCCTCTTGCAGCTACCACATTATCAGCAATACTTACTGCCACAAAAGGCTTTCCGCCAATATTAGCGCAAAGCACAACCACATAGTCACGCAGCTGATTTTTTAAGTCAGCGCATAGTTTTTTCAGTGCATCCGCATTGCTTACTTCTACGATATCCCCGATGAAGTTCACCTGGTTAATGATCTCATCTTTTTGCAGCAATTCATTACGAATACCGACCAATTCTTTCGCTTCCAGCCGTTCTACTCTTTTTTCCAGGGTTGCTTTTTCAGCGGAAAGCTTTTCAATCGCTTTTAATGGCTCTTTGCTTTTAAGCGCTTCAGTTACCTGCTTGTGCTCTTCCAGTTTTTGAGAAACAAAATCGAAAGCCGCCTGACCGGTTAAGGCTTCAATACGCCTCACACCAGCAGCCACAGCGCCCTCTGTTGTAATAATAAATAAACCAATACTACCCGTTTGCTGCACATGTGTTCCGCCGCAAAGCTCCAATGAAAATGCCGGATCTGCTGTTACTACCCGCACAGTATCGCCATATTTTTCGCCAAATAATGCCATAGCGCCCAGCTTCATTGCTTCGTCCTTTGGCATTTCTTTGATCACTACGGGGTGGTTCTCCCGAACTTTCTGATTTACGATCTGCTCCACCTGCCTGATCTCTTCATCCGTAATTTTTGAAAAGTGTGACACGTCGAACCGCAGTACTTCCGGAGACACCATAGAACCTTTCTGGTTTACATGCGCTCCTAATACCTGTTTTAACGCCGCATGTAACAGGTGAGTTGCCGTGTGATTATAAGTGATATGGGCTCGCTCCGCTGCATTTACTGAGGCTAACACTTCCAGCTCTATTTGCCCAGGTAATTTATCTGTAAAATGAATGATCAAGTCATTTTCCTTTTTGGTATCTGTCACCCATATTTTTTCCTCACCAAACTGTAAGCTTCCTTTATCGCCCACCTGGCCGCCGCTTTCGGCATAAAAAGGCGTGGTCTGCAGTACGACCTGGTATTGCTCTTTGCCTTTTGATTTTACCTTGCGATATTTCACCACATGTGTTACTGCCTGTAGTTGCTCATATCCGATAAAAGTAGACGGTGTCTCTTCTGTTACCAGTATCCAGTCTTCCGTATCAACAGCCGTTGCTGCACGGGAACGGTTTTTCTGTTGCTCCATCTCGGCTTTAAACCCTGCTTCATCCACCAGCAGGTTATTCTCCGAGGCAATTAGTCTTGTCAGATCTGCCGGGAAACCATACGTATCATATAACTCGAAAGCTTCTTTTCCGTTGATTTCGCCACCTGTTGAAGCCTGAACGATATCGTCAATTCTCTTCAAACCTTTTTCCAATGTTCTTAGGAAAGAATCTTCTTCTTCCCTGATCACTTTGGTTACAAAAGCTTCCTGCTGCTGCAGCTCAGGAAACACGGATGCAAACTGAGCGGATATAACCGGGATCAACTGGTGCAGCAATGGCTGCTTGTAATCTAAATAAGAGTAATAATAACGCACAGCACGGCGCAAAATACGGCGTATTACATAGCCTGCGCCTGTATTAGACGGCAATTGCCCGTCTGCAACAGTAAAGCTGATGGCACGGATATGATCGGCCAGTACGCGGAAAGCAATCGCCTGTTTGGTATCACTAAAGTCGTATGTTTTACCCGTGATCTTTTCAATTTCTGCGATGGTACCGGTGAATACATCTGTATCATAGTTGCTGGTTTTACCCTGCAATACGCGAACCAGGCGTTCGAAACCCATACCTGTATCTACGTGTTTGGCAGGAAGGCTCTCCAGGCTGCCGTCTTTTTTACGGTTGAACTGGATAAATACATTGTTCCATATTTCAATTACCTGCGGATGATCAGCATTCACCAGCGTATGGCCTGCTACCTCTTTCTTTTCTGCTTCGGGGCGGCAATCTACATGTATCTCGCTGCAGGGGCCGCAGGGACCCGTATCACCCATTTCCCAAAAATTGTCTTTCTTATTTCCTTTTAAGATACGTTCAGGATCGATCCACTTCGCCCATTCGTCATAAGCTTCCTGGTCAAAAGGTAATCCTTCCTTTTCGTCTCCTTCGAAAACAGTTACATATAGCTTGTCTTTGTCAATTTTATATACCTCCGTCAATAACTCCCAGCTCCAGGCAATCGCATCCTTTTTGAAGTAGTCGCCAAAGCTCCAATTGCCCAGCATTTCAAACATGGTATGATGGTAGGTATCTACGCCCACTTCCTCCAGGTCGTTGTGCTTACCGCTCACCCGTAAACATTTCTGCGTATCGGCCACCCGCGGGTTGGGGCTTTTCTGGTTACCCAGGAAAAAATCTTTAAACTGGTTCATACCCGCATTGGTAAACATGAGGGTAGGATCGTTTTTTACTACAATGGGAGCCGAAGGCACAATATGGTGGCCTTTACTTTTAAAAAACTCGAGAAACTGTTCACGTATTTCACTGCTGGTCATCTTATTATTTTAAGGGCTGCAAAGATACGGTTCAAAAAGATTGCAAGTTTTCAACCGGTGATATTAAAGATTCATCAAAAATTTTGTGCTAAGTATAATAATGTATCAATAAATTAACCAGAACGCTGCCGTTCATCAAAAATCGATTTTTCATGTGCTTTCAATTAGTAAATTCGCTTCTTTCTCAAACTAAATCCCCAATTTGTAACACATGCAAAGAATTTTGACTATTTCCTTATTGGCATTAATGGGATTGCAGACTACCGCTTCTCATGCGCAAAAAAGGAATAAAAAGAATCAGCCGCCGCCTGCAGTGGCCAAAGCTGATACTACCAAAAAAGCCGTTGTAGGTCCTCCCGGCCAACCCAAACCCTACAAAGAAGTAATTACAGCAAAAGCTATTACGACGAAAGGTATGTTTACCCTGCATAAAATAGAGGATAAATACTTTTTTGAGATTCCTAATGATATGCAGGATCGCGACATCCTGGTGGTATCGCGCTTATCAAAGGCAGCAGCCGGTTTCAGAACCGGAGCCAGCTATGCAGGAGACCAGATCAATTCGGGTACCGTTCGTTTCGAAAAAGGGCCTAATAACCGTATTTACCTGAAACGTACTTCTTTCCAGGAAATAGGTCGCGACAGTACAGAAGGGATGTATCGTAATGTGATGAATAGTAATATTCAACCCATTGGTGCTTCTTTTGATGTAAAAGCATGGTCGCCTGATAATGCAGCCGCAGTAATTGATGTTACCGATTATATAAACGGAGATAATGATTACTTCTTCTTTTCCCCGGTGATAAAAAAAATATTAGGATTGGGCATGTTGCAGTCTGACAGGTCTTATACTCAAAGTGTAAGAAGCTATCCAACCAATATAGAGGTAAAGACGGTAAAGACCTATAGTTACACACCGGTAACACCTCCCGGAACGCCTCCTAACCCTTACGCAGTGAGTGCTCCTTTAACTTTTGAGCTAAACACATCACTGGTATTATTACCCAAAGTTCCGATGCAGCCCCGCTATTTCGATGACAGGGTGGGTTATTTTACCACACAAAACATTACTGATTTTGATGTAAATCCACAGGGTGTTGACCGCTATCGTTATATAGCACGTTACAGGCTGGAGCCCAAAGACGAGGATATCGAAAAATACAAACGCGGTGAACTGGTAGAGCCTAAAAAGCAGATCGTTTATTATATCGATCCTACTACGCCAAAAAAATGGATCCCCTACCTGATACAGGGTGTAAACGACTGGCAGATCGCTTTTGAAAAAGCAGGCTTTAAAAATGCAATAGTAGCGAAGCTGGCGCCCACTTATGCGGAAGACAGCACTTTTAACCTGGAAGATGCCCGCCACAGCGCGATCATCTACAAACCCTCAGATATTCCTAATGCGAGTGGTCCAAACGTACATGACCCCCGTAGCGGCGAGATCATGGAAAGCCATATTAACTGGTATCATAATGTAATGAGCCTGGTGCGTAACTGGTATATGATCCAAACAGCTGCGGTTGATCCGCAGGCCCGTAAAATGGAGTTTGATGATGAGCTGATGGGTCAGTTGATCCGCTTTGTAAGCAGCCATGAAGTTGGCCATACATTAGGATTAAGACACAATTTTGGATCTTCTTCTACCGTACCAACCGAAAAACTGAGAGATAAAGCATGGGTTGAAGCAAATGGCCATACGCCGTCTATTATGGACTATGCCCGTTTTAACTATATCGCACAGCCGGAAGACAATATTGCGCAAAAAGGTTTATTTCCACGCATTGGAGACTATGATACATGGGCGATTGAATGGGGTTACCGCTGGCACCCCGAAGCTAAAAATGCAGACCAGGAAGTGGCATTGTTAAATAAGATCACTATCGACAAATTAAAAAATCCACGTTTATGGTGGGGAGATGGCGAAGGTAATCGCGATGATCCAAGAAGCCAGACGGAAGATTTGAGTGATAATGCGATGAAGGCAAGCACTTATGGTATTAAAAACCTGAAACGTATTGTTGCCAACCTGCCTCAATATACTCACCAGGCTACTAAAGACTATACCAACCTGTCTACAATTTACAGTGAGATCGTGGGCCAGTTTGGCCGCTATATTGGTCATGTTACCAATAATATCGGCGGTATTGAACGCACCCCTAAACGTGTAGAACAAACAGGTTCTGTATACCAGTTTACAGACAAGTCAACGCAAAAAGAAGCAATGGCCTGGCTACAAGCCAATGTATTTACCACACCCACCTGGATCGTGCAAAAAGAATATGCTGCTTTAACCGGGCAGGAACCCTTAAGCGTGGTATCCCGTGTACAGGACAGGGCATTAAATATCCTTATCAATCCTTCAACGCTTAGCAAACTGATCAGCGCAGAAGCGAGGGAAGGTGCAAAAGCCTACGCTGCTACAGAAATGTTGAGTGATGTAAGAAAATCGGTATTCACCGAGCTGGCATCCCGTAAAGCTATTGATGTGTATCGCCGACAGCTGCAGAAATCTTTTGTAGAGAAGTTAATTACTTTAGCTAATCCTTCAAAACAAGAGCAGGCTGCTTTATCAAGAGGTGGAGAGATCAATTTTGCTACCAGTGATATTATGTCTGTAGTAAAAGGGCAATTGCGTGCTGTATCTGCAGAGTTACGTAGCGCTGCCGCCAGCTATGGCGATGCTGCTTCGAAAAACCATTTACTGGATTTACAAGACAGGATCAAGCAAGCTCTTGAGCCTAAATAATATATAGCCGCTTTGCTATATTTCGAAGGCGATGGATTTATTCCATCGCTTTTTTTATAATATGGCCTGAAAATAAAAAAGGTCCTTCCGTAGAAACGGACTGACCTCTAACGATTGCTTGCCATATGAAAAATCTTAATAAAAATCTATTTGCTGTCTCTTTCCTCTTTATCCATCAATCACTACACAAAGATAATATATGCCCATTTGTTTGCATATACCAATTTTGAGGAATAATAGCATGTCAAATAGTTGCATTTTCTTTAAAAAACATTATTATACAATTGATTCGGAGTTATTTTTCAGTTATGTTCAACAATATTTATTGTTTTTTTTACTATTAAAGTTATTTTTGTTTAAATGCCGAAGAAGCCGAGCGACATATTGTTTCAATTGATTCTTTCTTTAGAAAAAGCAGAGAAAAGGCACTTTAAATTGTACATAACCCGTAGTTCGGGCAATGAAGATTTGAAAATCATCAAGCTGTTTGATGTATTGGATAAAATGGACGCTTATGATGAAAAAGTGCTCATTAAAAAAATGAAGGGTGTAACCAAACCCCAGTTATCCAATTTAAAATCTCACCTGTATAAGGAGTTGTTGGCAAGCTTACGTTTATTGAAAAGTAATGACAGCCTCGACCTGCAATTAAACGAGCTATTTGATTCTGCGCATATCTTATATAAGAAGGGATTATTCTTTCAGAGCCTGAGGGCTATAGATAAAGCAAAGGAAGTTGCCAACGTGAACCAGAAGTTTTTCTTCCTGCCACTTTTATTGTCGCTTGAAAAAAGAATTGAGGCCCTGAATGTAACGGATACCTTTAAAACACGTATCGATGAGTTATCGGAAGAGGCTAATGCAGCCAACCGGAAACTGGATATGATCACCCGGCTTTCTAACCTTTCTCTGCAGATGTATGGGTTTTTTATCGCCAACGGGCATGCCCGCAATGAGGATGAGGAAGAGAAGGTGAAGAAGTTTTTCCGGCAATCGTTGCCTTCGGGTTCGGGACAGCAGGAAGGGTTTTATGAAAGACTTTATTTTTATCAATGCTATACCTGGTATGCATTTATCAGGCAGGACTTTTTAATGTATTATCGCTACGCACAGAAATGGGTAGACCTGTTTAAGGAGATGCCCAATATGATGCGTGTTGAAACCGGTCACCTGGTTAAAGGTTATCATAGCCTGCTGAATGCGCATTTTGATTTACGCAACTATGCTGAGTTAAGATCTGTATTGAAAGAGTTTGAAGAGTTTTCACAAAGCAAAAGGGTACAGGATAACGAAAACTTTACCGTTCAGTCTTTTGTTTATATAGCCGGGGCGAAGATCAACTTCTATAATATCACCGGCCTGTGCGATGAAGGATTAAAAGCCATTCCACAGATCGAGGAAAAAATGGAAGAATATGACCTGTTCCTGGACAGGCATCGCATCATGGTGATCACTTATAAGATCGCCCTGCTCTATTATTTATCCGGAGATTACAGTACCTGTATCGATTATCTGCAAAAGATCATCAACGATTCATCGGACCTGAGAACTGACCTGCAGTGCTATGCCCGCCTGATGCATTTACTGGCGCATTATGAACTGGGCAACCTGGAGCTGATGGACTCGCTAACACGTTCGGTATTCCGCTATATGTCGCGTATGAAAAACCTGACGATCATCGAGCAGGAAATGTTCCGCTTTTTACGCAACTCGTTTAAGTTTACCAACCGCCAGTTGAAGCCTGAATTTGAGCATTTCCTGGAGAAAGTACAGCACCTGGAGGGTAACCGTTTTGAAACCCGCTCGCTGGCTTACCTGGATATTATCTCCTGGCTGGAAAGCAAGGTGGCCGGCAGACCGATGCAGGAAATTGTATATAACAAATATCTGAAAAGTAAACGAAGGGTACAGGAAGACAAGCCGGATCTTTAAGGCGCTTCCATCCACACTCTTTGGCCGATCAATTTTTTTTAAACAACAGGGTAAGAATCCGCGGCAAATTGGTTCTGTCATCATCATCGAAATATTCTGATACTGCCACAACCTGGAATCCATGTCTCAGGGCCGCTTCTGTAAAATCTGATATGTGATGATTGAAGCAAGTGACGATAGCAGTTCCTTCTTCGGTTTCAAATCTTGCTTTTGTGCCGCCGTATTGTTTAAAAGGATGCAGCTCGCCCACGTAAACATGTCCTCCCACTTTCACGTGGTTTGAAAGCTTTTCGAAAACGTCGTCAAGATTTTCTATATGTTCGAGCACGAGGCTGAAAGTAGCCAGATCATACAAACCTTCCGCAAAAGCCCAGTCTTTGGTAATGTCTGCCAGAAGAAATTGTACCTGCGCCGAATGGATCTTTTGCTTTGCTTTTGATAACATTTCTTCAGAAAGATCCACGGCGGTAATATGCCCGGCTTTGGTTATTAACCATTGCGTATTCTTCCCGGTGCCGCATCCAATTTCCAGACAACTGTCAAATTGAATATTGTCTAACGTAGCCTTTAAGGATACCGCTTCCAGATCTCTGGTCCTGTTTTTATTGGTATCGTATTGATGCGCCCATACATTATAAGCATCTTTTACCTCCATAATTATTGTATTACCCGTCAAAGATACAATGAGCGTTTCTACTGCCGCCAAAGCTACTTTAGCCTACATTCTCTTCTCTATTGCCGCCATTTCAGCAGTTATATTGTTTCTTGCCTGTGATTCATATTTTTTATAAAAAAAACCGGTTTTAAATATGCGGGGCATTTGCAGAAAACCCGATAAGATCTTCCTGCGTGCCGGCCAGTAAACCCCATCCGGATACTGTTCGTATTCTTGCCTGATGTGGCTGCTATATTTTTTATAAACAGCTGCAGCCTGCCCCAAAACCGACAGGTCCGCATCTGTAAAATAATTAGCATCGCTACTCTCTGTTAAAACATGCGAGCGGGTAGCCATGATGCAAACAATAGTTTGTTCTATAATAAAATCAGGCACTTCAGCTTGCTCTAATCGATCCCGCGCCAATATGGCACTCTGTTCTTCATTATCCGATCGGAGGGGATCATAAATAATATCGTGATAGTAAGCGGCCAGCAGTACTGCATCCGTGCTTGCTAATTGCGTACTGATTTCGGCAAGCTCTGTTATTAAATGGTTGAGATGATTAAGTGTGTGATAGTGCCGACGTGCCTGTGAGTAACAGGAAGCTATCTCTCTCCAATAACGATCAATCGTGCTGCTATACTGCACATAATTCTTCATCAGACCTTTAAATGAATCTTCAAGTATCATGCTTTAAAAAAAAATTCTTTTTTGCTGTAACATTATCTCTGTTATTGCGAATTATATATATCGAGACGGAAATAATGCATTACACCTCTAAATTAAAAACAAAGAAAACAAACCATGGTTGCATAAGAGCAGGACTTTCACCCAGACAAAACTGCTATTCACCGGTAATTTAAGTGTCGTTTACCATTTAGCTGTTGGCCTCGCCCTTGCACCAGGTGTATGTTTGTGAAACAATTAAAAAAATATTTAAACTTAATAAAATGAAAACTTTAATTCTTTCTGCCGCAATGATGCTGACTATGGCTTTTACTGCTGCTGCATCAACTGTTGAGCCGGTAACTGCAAAAGCAGAGAAAACCTTCAACCAAATTTTTAAAAATGCAGATGATGTGAAATGGACCAATACAGGGAATACTTATGAAGCGTTCTTTACCAGCGATGGCATCAAATCTCGCGCTACAATTGATGCAAAGGGTAACCTGATACAAACCATCCGTTACTATAGCGAGAACAACCTTCCTTCTAATGTGCTTTATGCAGTTAAAAAAGAATATAAAGGCAAAGAAGTGTTTGGAGTAACTGAAGTGGCCAACAAAAACGGGGTAAACTACCGCATCGTTTTAAAAGATGACAAATCCTACACTCATATTAATGCCAATAGCATTGGCGATACAGAGTTAGTAGCAAAATATAAAAGAGGCGACAAATAGGCTTCGACACACTCAGCCTTACAATAGGCTGATCTAAATTTTTCTCATGTAAAACAACGGAGGGGGTATTCTTATCTTCTCCCTTTTTGTTTTTATACATTACCACAGTATTATTTTTTACTCAACCCGCATCCTAACCATCCTTGCAGAACGCCAGCTTGTATTTGTTTTGTACATTTATTGGTAAAACGATTTACATGAAGGCGGCTTTACAACAACTACTCTGTAGCCTGATCATCTTATGTTCCTGGCAAATTGCAAAAGCACAAACAAGTCTTTCCAAAAAGCAGAGACCTAATATCGTTTATATCATGAGCGATGATCATGGTTACCAGGCCATCAGCGCTTATGGATATGGGCTTAATCAAACACCTCATATTGACCGGCTGGCTAAAGAAGGCATTTTATTTACCAGGGCTACTGTTACCAACTCGCTTTGCGCGCCCAGCAGGGCGGTGCTGCTTACAGGCAAACATAGCTTTGTTAATGGCAAGGTAGATAATGAAGCGCGGTTTAACTGGAACCAGGACAATTTTGCAAAGCAGCTGCAACAACACGGTTACCAAACAGCACTCATAGGCAAAATACACATGGACGGTTTACCCAAGGGCTTTGATCATTCTGCAGTACTGATCGACCAGGGAGAATACTACAATCCCAATTTTATTATTGATGGCACTAAGAAAGAGTTGAAGGGATACGTTACCGACCTTACCACCGATATGGCTATCGACTGGATCAAAAACCGGGACCAGGAAAAGCCATTTTGCCTGCTCTATCACCAAAAAGCGCCCCATCGTGAATGGTTGCCAGCGCTAAGGCATCTGGCTTCGTATACCAGCATGACTATCCCCGAACCTAAAACACTTTTTGATGATTTTTCCAATAGAGGGACTGCTGCCAGAACGGCGGAAATGAATATTTTAAAGCACATGAACTGGGCAGGAGATAATAAGATCCCGCCGGCCCTGATGGATGAATTGGGAATTAAAGAATACCTGAGCTGGGATAAAGCAGCATTTAATAACAATCTTGGCCGCATGATACCGGCAGAGCGTGCAACCTGGGACAGCGTGTACAATCCCATTATGGCGGAGTTTAAAAAGAATTATGCTGCTATGAACGACCAGGAGCTGATGCGCTGGCGTTATCAACGTTACATGCAGGACTACCTGGGCACCGTTGCCGCTGTGGATGATGGCGTGGGCCGCATGCTTGATTTTTTAAAAGCAAATGGTCTGGACCAGAATACGATTATAGTTTATACTTCTGACCAGGGTTTTTATTTGGGCGAACATGGTTGGTTTGATAAAAGATTTATGTATGAAGAATCCTTAAGAACACCATTATTGGTACGCTACCCGGCAGAGATACCTGCTGGAACAGTTTCAGATGCATTGGTACAAAACCTCGACTTCGCCCCCACTTTACTCGATTATGCCGGGGTAACGGCACCCAAAGACATGCAGGGACAATCTTTTAGAAAATTAGCCGCTGGTAAAGAAAAGAAGTGGAGGGATGTTATCTACTATACTTACTATGAGTACCCCTCCATTCATATGGTTAAAAGGCATTATGGTATTCGTACGAACCGGTATAAGTTGATTCATTTTTATTATGACACAGACGAATGGGAATTATACGATCTGCAAAAAGACCCTGAAGAGCTGAATAATATTTACCATGCTCCAGCTTACGCCAACATCAAAAAGATGATGCATCGAAAGCTGCAGGAAACAAGGAAGCATTACAAAGACTCAGATGAGAACGATCAACGTTTTATGCCTAAAGGAAAACGAAATAATTAACCCATTGCAGGATCGCTGACAGAATCCGATCCATTCTCTACCCTGCCGGCATACCGTCTTTCAAAAGTCTTATCATCAACGCACAAAACTGAAAAATCGTACCAGCCCCGTGTTTTATCAAGTGGTAAAATCAATACGATTGCTGCTTTCGCCGCCACCGTTCGTTGAATAGCGGGTTGGCCATAACTATTGTCTTTTATCTGGACCTTCATTGCCTTGTTTGAGGAATTATTGACGGTTAAGCTAACCTGTCTTTTCTTTTTTAAAGTGGCCAGTTCGTAAGTACATCTGGTACTCATAAAGGATGTATTGGGGTTGCCCTTTAGCTCTCGAAAAAAGCCATTGGGTCCGAATAAAGCAAAGTGATAGGCTGCTGTTGAAAATCCATCCAATGGAACTTCGTATTGCAACTGCTCGCCGGGCGCTACCGCAAATGACCAGTTACGGTTCTTTATCTTCTTCCCTCCATCAGGACTGAGGTAAGGTTCATAGGCATACAATACTAATGGAAATCCGGCAGACCGTTCTTTAAACAATGCCTTTCCTGCACTAAAGTCAAACTGCATCTGGTTATGATGAATGGCTCCTTCTGCATACAGCTCATAAGGCAGTGCAGACGAGGGTTTAGTACCGGCTTCCTGCCTGAAATATTTTTTTGTAGCAGCCGGACTTGTCTTTAATACCTGTTCTACGGATTTATCTACCGGATGTATCCCTTGCGGAACGGGCGTGTACCGGGCTTCATCAATGCGCTGCAAAAAAGCGTCTCTTTTCAGGAAATCCGGCTGCAGTGTTTTTTCGCCATTATAGGGCCTGAAAACGGATGACAGATCTCCGCAAACCGCCCGCCTGAAATCCGATATATTATCCAGTTGTAAACTTTTGCCGGTTTTGCGCGAAGCAAACTTCTCAATAAACTGAACAACGGAGGTATGATCCAACACCTCGGAATTTACATAGCCTCCCCTCGACCAGGGGCTGGCTACTATAAATGGAACACGATATCCCAGTCCGATCGCATGCTCCCTGGCGTTAGGCTTAGACACTCCCTTCTGGTTGATCTCATCATTTAACGTAACAAATTCATTAGCTATATTGCGAATACCTGCTGAAACGGCGCCGGTTTTCCGGTCCCTGTAATCGGGCGCCACAAAAGGTAGTACGTGATCGAAATACCCATCGTTTTCATCGTAGGTTACAATAAAGATTGTTTTCTTCCAAACCTCTTCATCATGCGTGAGAATGTTTAGTACTTCTGATACATACCAGGCGCCAAACCACGGGGCCGAAGGATGATCAGAAAAATACTGAGGCGCTACCAGCCAACTAACAGCAGGAAGTTTTCCATTTTTTACATCGCTCCTGAAATTGGCCAATACATCTGATTTTGGAACATTCATTTTTCTTTTGGCACCCTTATGATCGTATGCTATTTCTTCCAGACTGTGATAGTCCGGATCAGCTTCATTGGTTACAAAAGCATTGTTGTGCAAGGCCTGCTCCTGGTCACTTAGCTCTTTTTTCAATTCTTCCCGGCAACGATCCAGCTCTTTAATATAAAATTGCTTCCTTTCGGTTAACCCTTTCCAAACCCGTTGTGTTTTTTCATCTTCCGGGTTTTCGTCAATCCGTTTCTTTAATTCTGACAAGCTTTTATCGTACTCTGCCAGTTTACCGCTGAGATAATTTTCATACTTTTTTGACCGGCGCACATGATACTGGGAAAACCATTCCAGGTCGTTGTCGGTAAAGTTGCTCAGCCATGCTTCTTCTTCACCGGTTAGACCAGAGGGTATACTTAGTTCGTTCTGGTATACCTTCCACGAAACATCATTTTCCTGTAATAGTTCCGGCAAAGTTTTCCAGCTAATTTCTGAATTGTGATTAGCTTCATGATTTCGCACCAGGGCTGGATTTTCGGCCAACCCATCTTTACGAAGCGTGCCCGACCAAAAGTAAAGACGATTAGGAGTGGTGCCCGTTAACGACGAACAAAAATGCTGATCGCAAATGGTGAAAGCATCTGCCAATGCATAGTTGAAAGGAAGGTCTTCACGGGTATAATAACCCAGTGTCATAGGTTTATCTTCAAAGCCTTTATAGCCCGTTTTCTTTGCAATAAGCCATTGATCATATTGTCCCTGGTTTCTGGCATCTACCTGGTCTTTCCAGGTATGCGGCAGCCCGCCCATCCAGGTGATCTTTGTATTCTGCATATCCAGCCGAAAAGGCAGGTAAGATCTATTGTCCTTATTGGTTTGCAGCCATACAGGATTGCCATTTGCCAACCTGAGCGCGCGGGGATCATTAAAACCACGAACACCGCGAAGCGCACCGAAACAATGGTCGAAGGAGCGATTTTCCTGCATCAGCAAAACAATATGTTCTGCATCTTCAAAAGTGGATCCCTTTGCCGGGTTGATCGCCATTGCTTTTTGTATGGTGCCTGGAAACGCGGAAAATACACCCGCGCCTCCTGCCAGCAATCCTGTCTTCTTTAAAAAATCTCTCCGTGAAAAATCTATCGCCATATTGTACTAAAATTATAGCATTAATCCCTTACTTAAGTAACCACATCGTTTCGTTCACATTGTCATTACCATTATACTGCTGCTTAATAGCTTCCGTAAGATTATCGGTATTATACGACAATTCGGAGGAAGGATATAACCAGCGCAACGGAAACTTAGATGTAGGATCGTTTAAATTGGTCTCAGGGTTCAGCACAAAAGCGGGATAGCCTGTTCTCCTGTTTTCATACCAGGCATTATAATCGCAATTCTGCAAAAACCCGGCTATATACTTTTGTGAAACAATTTGCCTGATCTGGTTATCGGCACTGCCAGTTAAAGCCACACCGGCAGTTGCCGGATAGGTGTTGATATAGTCTGCATCCATCGCTACCCCATGATTATACGATGCCGGAGTATAATTGGCTAAAAACTTCATAGATTCCTGGATACCCGCAGCATAATAGGTTTGGGCAGGCGTTCCGGTAATCCAGCCTCGAACAGCAGCTTCCGCCAGTATAAATTTAACGTCCCAGGCACACAAAAGTCCCACCGGCTCGGCATTAAACAAGCTCACGTATCGCTTGTTGAAATCCGAGAAATTACCGGCGTTGTAGGCTGCCACAATATCTGCCATTTTTGAAGAAGGTTCAATACCCATATACGCATCATAATTCGAAGCAGTTAGTCCTCCCGTAATTTTAGCCGGAGCCGGCTCTGCCACATAAAATAATCTTCTATCTCCGTTGGCCTTCATCGGGTTAATAAAAGTAGTAGATAAAGCGGAGTAAATAACAAACGGGTTAACCTGTACTGGGGTATTTGACCACGGGTAGCAGCTACCTGCAGCATTCAGGTAAGTAACGGCAAAGTTGTCGGTATAAGTGTCCATTATAGGACGTTCTGCTATGATCTTCTGGAAACGGGATACGATATCCAGTCCGGCCTCTCCCGTTTTCTTCGACAGGTTTATTAAAACGTGCAGCTGGAATGAGTTGACCAGCTTTCTCCATTTAGTTAAATTACCACTGTATATAAAATCACCGGAAAATGTAGCTCCTTTTTTAAAAAGTTCATCTGCCTGATCCAGTTCATTGAGGATTCCGATAAATACCTCCTTTTGTGTATCATATTTGGGTTTGGTGTTTTTTTCTGATTCTCCCTTGATGGCCTCTGTATAAGGAATATCGCCCACCTGCATCGTCATTTGAAAAAACTGCCAGGCGCGGGCAAAGTGTCCAAAAGCCGTGTACGAGTTTTTTAGCTCTTCGGTGGCAGCGTTGGCTATCATCGGCGTAATATTACGCAATGGGGTCATTCTATTAAAGCTGGCTCGTCCAAACCGGTTGTATTGAAAAGATTCAGGTCCACCTTCTTTCCAGATCATGTATTTGCTTAACAAAAAGGGTTGTATAAATGACTTCTGGCTTGAAATATCACTCACCGTGATAGAGCCCAGTATCGAAGTAGCTAACCATTCCGGGTTTGCGGTGTTACTGGTATCCGGGTTACTGTTTATTGCGTCAAACTTACTACATGAGATGAGCGCCACCGACAATATACCAGTTATAAATAGCTTATTATATATAAATTTCATAATTGTGCTTGTTTGGGGTTCAGTAATTATAATCCCAGCTTAATGCTGAAACCTACCATTCTCTGAGAAGGTGCATTCAAATCTTCTGTATCCCTGTCCGGATCAGAATATTTAAACCCGGTGATCAGCAATACATTTTGAGCTGTTAGCGAAACTGATGCATTTTTGATCTTTGAGTTACCCAGGAACGATTTAGGTAACTGGTAACCTATAGATATCTCTCTCAATTTGGCAAAGCTCTCCTTCATTACACCGTGCTCACCTTTGCCCGAAATATCCTGCATATAACTCTGGTATCCTACAGCCACATCGTTAGGGGCGTATTGACGGGTATCATTGGTAATATTTCCATACTGATCATACTCTACCGTACCGGAAACTACTTTCACACCCTTGCCTATGTAATTGGTCAATTTATTCACTACTTCATCATAGCGTTCTTTAGTATCAGTATCGGGATGTACGCCTGTGTCAAACATTTTATCCCAGATATAATTATACATCAACCCTCCGATACGTCCGTCAATAGAAATACCGAAAATGATATTCTTCCAGTTAACGGTATTGGAAAAGCCAAACGAGAAGTTAGGATCTCCATATCCCATCTGGTACTGATAGTCGCTTTCTACCGGGTATCCATTTCTATGAATAATGTTTCCGCCCGGATCTCTCAACAACATGTCTCTTTTATAAACATCCAAACGATTGCCCACTTTCGTGAAAGCATCGTCTGAAGAATATTCCGCATCGAGCTGATGGTAATATCGGTGCTGGAACGACCAGTTGATCAAGGAGTTCCAGGTAAGGTTTTGATTTTTAATGACCGTACCGTCCAGCGTAATTTCTAACCCTCTTCTTACTATCTGTTCGTCGCTATTGATGAGCGTACTTCCGAAACCGGAAGCCGAAGAAATGGTTTGAGAAATTTTTGTATTATAGTATAGCTTATTGAAGTAGGCTACATCCAGGCGTAAGCGTTGACCTAACAGGTACGCAGCTGTACCTATCTCCCAGGTTCTTTCAGAAGAGGGTAACAAATCAAGCGGGTACAAATTGCTTGGGTAAGAAGCAGTAACATTACCCCATACCGCACCGGTAGAATAGGTTCTGTTGATTTCATACATGCTGGCAGCAGACTTAGACAAGGTCCAGGAACCTCTTAGCTTCCACATGTTAACCCATTTGGGTAACGGAATATACTGGGAAAGAATAAAGCTACTTGCTACAGAAGGGTAAAAATAGGACCGCTCTGATTTAGGCTGTGTAGAGAACCAATCATTTCTCCCGGTTACATCCACAAAAAGGGCATTATCCCAGGATAAAGTAGCTTTACCATAGGCGCTGTTCACCTGCGACCGCCGATAACCGTAGTTATTTACAATAGCATCCTGGCCTACAACTGTTGAGGGAATAGCATTCGCCAGGGAATACCAGCCGGGTACGCTTAAACCATTACGTGTACGGGCTCCCTGCTGCCGGTCTTCGAGATAACGTATAGAACCACCACCCAATACATCTACGCCAAACTTACCAAAGTTCTTTTGATAGCTTAGAATCGCATCGTTGGTAGTAGTGAATCCCCAGGTCTGATTTTGCCCATACATGCCTTTTGCATTCCAGGACCAGGACATACCTCCGGTAGTTTGTCCTCTCGTAGATATAGCGCCAATAGCATTTCTCACCACATCTTCATTCTTATAATAATCATAACCGCTGCGCACCATCAGTTTCAGATCATTAGTAAACTTATAGTTAGCCACGAAGCTGGCATTCATCAGGTTTTCGTTAAGACCCCAAAGTTTTTCGTAGGCGATATAATAAGGATTATCATACCAGTTTTTATACAACCAGTTTTGCTTTTGGTCTTTTACCGCCCAATAATCCTTATACTGACTCAAATCATATTCGGGCCCGGTCCACATCAATATCTGGTAAAGGTACCCCTGGTCTCCATAGCCGGAGCCCCATACCTGGGGAGACTCTTTACGGGTATAACCCATATGTGCTTCCATCGAAAACTTTGTACCCACCCTCATTTCACCACCCATGGTGAAATTGGTTATGTTTAGTTTTTGATTGGGGAACTGGCCTTTGTTATAAATATGGTTCAAGCCTGCCCGGAAGTAACCATTGTCGCCGGTTTGAGTAACGCTGATATTATTGTTGGTGATCAGGCCTGTTTGCATAAAGTTTTTCAGGTTGTTCTTTCCCCTTGAACTCAGCAACATCATTTCTTCTTTTTTTGTAGCAGGGTTCCATTGCATTGCGCTGTCGCCTATATCTAACTTAGGTCCCCAAACATAGTCATCGGTTATCTTACCATTTTCACCATGACCGTAAGAGGTTTGCACTTTAGGAATAGAGATATATCCCAACGTAAACATATTATTCGTGTTAAAATCTACAGAAACGCCCTTGCCCTTCCCTTTTTTCGTAGATATCATTACAGCACCATTTTTACCACCGGCTCCATATAAAGCGGCGGCTGTTGGTCCTTTCAAAAAGTCGATACTTTCAATATCATCGGTTGGGATATCTCTTAAAGTGAGGTTGGAATACTGAACGCCATCAATAATTACCAATGGCGATTCGCCCCTCATTTCAAGTGATGGGCGGCCATTAAACTCTGTAGAGTTCTTAACCACCAATCCCGCAACCTTGCCCGTAAGCGAGGTTCCTAAGTCAACGCCCTTTACTGTTTGAAGACTTTGCCCGCTTACTTTTTGTGTGGCATAACCAAGTGCTTTTTCCTGGCGTTTGATACCGAGAGCTGTAACGACTACTTCATCAAGTGATCTTTCCGAATCAAGTAATACCACGTTAAGCAACACCTGGCCACTCACCTTTATAGTTTGCGATTTGTAACTGATGTGTGTAAATGTCAACTCTGCATCTTCATTTACCTCTATGCTATATTCTCCTTTGGTATCTGTTACCGTAGTTTCTCCTTTACTGGAAGTAATAGTTACCCCGGCTACAGGTTCTCCTTTATTATTTGCAACAATTCCTTTTACGATAATAGTTGCCCGGGTCTTTTCTCTAACAACAATAAGCTTGTCATTCAATTTCTGAAACTCAAGACCGGTGCCGTCCAGTAATGTGGGAAGCAGATTCAGTACCGGTACATTCTCTATTTTAAGTGTAATGGCAACTCTATCAACAACTTTATTACTATATGCAAAACGGAAATCAGACTTCTTCTCTATTGTTTTAAGCACCGAAGACAGTTTAGCTTTGTCCAGGTTAAGGGAAACCGTTTCCTGCGAGCGAAGTGTTGTTGCTGCAACCTGCGTAGCTGTAAGGCATAGCAGGGCAATACATAATTTCATAAACAACAGTTTTTTAAGCAGCCCATGGAGCCGCCTATTCGAGTAAGCACTTTTTTTCATACTTTTATTTTGGTTTTAGTTAAAAGTTGGAAGGCGTTTTCCTTCCATTTTTCATTACCGGGGAGGAGTGGCCGCAATCCATTTCTCCCTTTCTGATGCTGATTGTTTGTTACATGGTTTATTTATTTATAGTGATGACATTCCCCTCTTTTTTATAGGAAAATGGGTAGGACAACTGCAAAGCTTTCAATATCTCGTCGATAGATTCGTTACTAAAATTGGCTGAATACATGTACTTGCGTACCTGTTTATCTGCCAATATAATGGTTACATCAAATTTTCGTTCCAGGATATTTTTAATCTCTTCCAACGACTGGCCTTCAAAAATTAATAATTCTTTTGCCCATGCTGTTTCCACGGTTTGTTTCTCTTCATAATAAGATAAGGGAATCACTTCTCCCCTAATTTCTTCGGCAGCAATGGCAGCCAATTGTAATGAATCGGCTTTGATTGTAAATTTTTGATTGATCTGAAGTGTTTTATATACTTCGTCTTTACCGTTTTTATTTACTATGATCTGCACACTTCCTTCTAACAAAGAAGTTTCACTAATTCTATCATCGTTGTATGCTTTTACATTGAACTTCGTTCCCAACACTTTTACTTTATAGCTTTTTACATGTACTACGAATGGCAGGTTCTTATTATGCGTTACGTCGAAAAGAGCTTCCCCATTCAAATACACATCCCTGTTAGTGGTGCCAAAACCTTCAGCAAGTTTTAACGAGGAGCCCATGTTCAGAGTAATCGCGGAGTTGTCAGGCAACACCAGTGTTTTAAGCTCGCCCGGTTTTGACTCAACAGGTGTCAGTGTTGAAACAATTTTTTCGATCGGTTTTTCATTGCTATTGACAGATCGGCTAGTCTGGTACAAAATACCCAAAGTCAATATTGCGCAGGCAACTACCGCTGCGGCCCAGGACCATTTCTTTTTAAAAGAGTTGGAGCGTTTTGTAACACCACCCTGGTTCAATTGCTGCACGGTAGCTTGCGGCACATAAAGTGCATGACCGCTTTTTTCATCGCTGGCGGACAATTCATTTTGCTTTTTCTGAAGCATATATTTCAGTCCCAGCACCAGCAGCCTGGCTTCTTCTACAGCAGGAAGTGCTTCGGGATGCTGCTCCAGGTATCGATCCCAAAATACCATATCATCGGCATTTTGCTGCGTACAGTAAGCAATAAATGAGTCATTGATAACCAGATCGTCAACAGAATAATGCATAATAGCGAAGCCCCGTTTATTAGTATAGACGGAGGACCGGTAAAAATCTAATCGCTTTTATTCAAAAAAATTTTGAGAAAGTATAATACCCAGTAACGCCGCCATTTTCAGGCTGGTAATATTGCCCGAGCGGTCCTGGAGGTTATGCCGCAGCAGCTGAATACCCTTTGACAGATTATTATAAACTGTTTGATAAGTAAAGCCCGTTTCTTCAACAATTTGTTCTGTAGTTAAGCCCCTGTAATATTTCATGTAAATGACACGGCGGTAGCGGGCAGGTAATTTCTTGTAGGCGCTTGAAATTCTTTCGATCAGTTCTGCGTCTGACTCCAGGTCTTCAATGATCTCCTGCGTAGAGGGTACGTCAGGAGCAGTCTCAAATGAAGGCGCTGACTTGCCGGAACGATACAGGTCAATTAAGCGGTTTTTAAATGCCGTAAGCAAAAATGCTTCGGCGTTTTTGATTTCGCCCAGCTCCTTTTGGAGCATATCCAAAAAGAACTGTTGTACAATATCTTTTGCTTCCTCGTAACTGTAGCCCTTTTGACAAGCAATTGCCAAAAGTCTCCCCCTGTGATTGCAATACCAGTTGTCTATAGTTTTCATATATGGCTTCGAAAAGTACTTAACAAAGATAAGTACAGATTAATGCAAAGAAAATGATCAACCGGTTGCACAGTTTTTAAAACAATTATGCAACTCGTCTTACGCTACATCTCAATCCCCCTTAGCTTACGATATAGCTTCAAGGCGTACACATCCGTCATGCCCGATATAAAATCAAGCATACGCATCACTTTTTCGTAGGGGGAGCCAGCTTCATCAAACCGGAATTGCTGTGGCAGTAGTTCCAATATTTTCTTATGCTCTTTATCCCTTATATCCTTAGGCGTTAGCGCCGCAGTAACAAAATCTTCTACGAGGCCCGACATGATGCGGAAGCCGGCAATTTCCAGCTCAATTACTTTTTTGGCGTTGTAGATCCTTGCTACCGATACTTCATTAATTTTTTTCAAAGCTTCCTGCATACCCGGTATGGCATCCAGCAAACTTTGGTTGAAAGTGCCTTTTAGAATTGCATCCCTGTGCTGCCAAAATACTTCAGTACACTTATTGATCAGCACATTGATAGATTTTGCACGCAGGTAGGCAATCGACTCATTAGGGTCTGCACGCAGGTCTTCTGCAATTTGTTTTACACGCTCTATATCACTGGTGTAATGCTGTATGATGCTGAGAAAGCTATCCCGCACTTCTTCGTAATCGAGCAAGCCCAGCCGATGGGCATCTTCAAAATCAATAATGTTATAACAAATATCATCAGCCGCTTCAACTATGAAAACAAAAGGATGCCGCTTATAAATCATTAAGCTTTGTTCCTCTTCTTCTACCATGTTCAGCTCTTTTACAATAGCCAGAAAAACCGGTTCGTCAATATTGAAATAGCCATACTTTTTTTGATGAGCAATACCCTTTCGTCCGGAAGCCAGCGACTCGCAGGGATATTTAATGATGGATCCTAAGGTACTATAAGTAAGCCTGAAACCTCCCTTAGCGCGGCCATTCTGGTGCATAGTTAAAATACGCAGCGCATTGGCATTCCCTTCGAAGGTCGTAAGATCCTTCCATTGCGCCGGTGAAAACAATTGCTTAAATGCTATATCATGGGGTTTTTCGGTATCCCTTTTCCTGAAGTATTTAGAAATTGCATCTTCCCCGGAATGGCCAAAAGCGGGGTTACCCATGTCATGGGCCAGGCAGGCCGCGGCTATTACATATTTCAGGTTGCTGGTATAAAAGCTACTGGCGCGCGGGTCAGCGACAACTTCGGGTAATTGAGCTAACCTTTCACCTATCAGGCCACCCAGGGAGCGCCCTACGCTGGCTACTTCCAGGGAATGCGTTAAGCGATTGTGCACAAAAATTTCTTCAGGCAAGGGGAATACCTGTGTTTTATTTTGCAGCCGCCTGAAGGGGCTGGAAAATATAATGCGGTCCCAATCCCTTTCAAAATCACTTCTTTCGTCCTCTGTTGTATATTCAATGCCATACCTTTTTGAAGAAAAACAATTGACCCAGTTCATTGCCATACCTAAAATTTTGCTTTGCCAAAATTAGAGGAAAGTGGCTTTAGAATACTATTCAATAACAGCTTGCTATTTATGGCATCAATTATTGCAACAATTGCTTTACCTGCTGTTTCGCATAGCCATTCTTAAAATACGGGTAAATATTTTCACCGGGACAGGTAGTCATTTTGCTATGATCCCGGTGCGTTGAAATAGTTTCCGGATCGATCTTATACTGAATACAAAAATGAGCGATCAGCCTGGAAAGCACATCCAACAAATGTTGATTCATTTTTTGCTGGCCATAGTTACCCAGGAAGCAGATCAATAAATGACCGGAAGGATCATATTCCGTATTGGTTTCACCAACGGTAAGCGGGTTGCGTCCTTCATACACGGTTCCATCGGGTGCTACCAGGTAATGGTAAGGAATATCTGCCCACTTACGGTCGGGTCCCATGCACCAGGTTTGAATATTTTTTAAACGAGTGGCAGCGCTTGCGGTATCTGATAGTACCCTGCCCCCTTCGTGATGAACAGTAATACGCACGGGTGTCTGTTGCTTAAAGGGTTTGGGTTCGCTGGCATTCCAGGCACTGCGAGGCTCGATATGTACAATGTCGGGGAAAATAGTGGCCTTAGTGCTTTCATTGCCTAACCGGTCCACAGCGCTTACAGCAATACTGTTCAAAGTGTTTTTGCTTTCTCCTTTTTTCAGCCGCAGTGACTGTACTCCGCCGTTCAGTATCTGGTAGCCCCAGGTTTTCCCATATTGATAATATACCACCCATTGCGCTACATCACTCCTATGGTCGTGGGTCCAGCCGATTTCCACATCATCCTGGTCTTTCTTTATGCCCAATTTGGGAGCAGCTGGTGCAGTGTTATCCAGCCAGCTGCTAGGTGGAACCAGCGCTTGTTTTTTGTAAGGACCCTCCAGTAATGCCGCGGCTAGTTTGGGATTTTTAGTAAGAGAAGAAATACTCCAGTGCACCACGCCGCTGCTTTTGGGTGTAATACCCCGGCTGATCATGATCTCGCTGATGACTTCGGTAGTATTTACGGAGCTTGTATCGCGACCAACACTTATTCCCGGCCATAAATGGCGGTTCATGGTATTTTCTCCTGACCACCAGCCCAGCAAAACGGGGTAGCTTTGTGCCAGCCTGCTGGTAGGCCAGTATAATTGAGGAGAGAAATAATCTATCCAACCCTTGTTCAGCCATAATTTTGCATCTGCATACAACTCTTCGTACTGATCAAATCCTTCTACTGAAGCCGGGTTACCGGGCCGCCATATACCAAAAGGACTTAACCCGAATTTTACATGCTTTTTTTCTTTCTTTATTTCGCCATATAAACGTTCAATGAAGTCGTTAACACTCTTCCTGCGCCAATCGCCGCGGGATAGATCACCTCCGGCCTGTTGATATTTTTTCCAGCTGGCCGTATCAGGAAAATCTTCATTTTTATTATAAGAAGGATAGGGATAGAAATAATCGTCGAAATGAACACCGTCAATATCATATCGCTTTACAATGTCCATTACTACATTTACGCCGTGATCCTGTGTTTCTTTTAACGAAGGATCGAACCACCAATAGCCCTCTTTTAACTGCACCACCAGGCCGGGCTTAGTTTTAACCAGGGACTGATCGCTGACAGGACCACCGGCCACATGGTGCGCACGGTATGGATTTAACCAAACATGCAATTCCAGGCCGCGCTTATGTGCCGCATCGATCCAGAACTGTAGTGGATCGTAAAACGGCTCGGGAGCTTTTCCCTGCTGCCCCGTAAGGTAATACGACCAGGGCTCTAAGGAACTTTTGTACAATGCATCTGCCTGTGGTCTTACCTGGAATACTACCGCATTAAAATGATGTTTCTGTAAAAAGTCAAGCAGCGTAATCGCCTCTTTTTGCTGATCGCTTACAGACAGGCCGGGCTTGCTGGGCCAGTTGATATTGGCCACGGTAGCTACCCACGCAGCTCTGAATTCTCTTACTGCATCGGGAACAGGTGCAGGTTTTGTATCAGTCTGTGGAGTTTGATGTGTAACAGTTTTCGGCGACGAGCAGGAAGCCATTAAGATAACGGCTATTAAAGTAAAAAAAGACAGATAACGGGTAAACATATAACAGGGTTTAGGAAATTTAAATGTACTTAATAATCATCTTCTATCCTCATTTCATTCCTGTCAAATGCACTAACTTTATTCTGCAAAATACCGGTATGATTGACCTGATAAAAGGAGACATCACTAAAATTGAAGTGGATGCCATTGTAAACGCTGCCAATTCCTCACTGTTAGGAGGTGGTGGAGTAGATGGCGCTATTCACCGCGCCGGCGGTCCGGCAATTTTGGAAGACTGCAGAAATATAAGAGCCAGGCAGGGAAGTTGCAAAACAGGAGAAGCCGTTATTACTACGGCCGGCAATTTACCTGCACAATATGTGATACATACGGTTGGCCCGGTTTGGCAAAACGGCCACCAGGGAGAAAAAGAATTGCTGCGCCTTGCTTATTACAACAGTCTTAAACTCGCTGAAAAAAACAATGTAACCAGCATTTCTTTTCCCAACATCAGTACCGGCATTTATGGTTTTCCGAAAGACGAGGCTGCTCCCATTGCTATTGAAACCGTTCAGGAATTTATAAAAACACAACCTGCTATTCAAAAAGTGATTTTTGTATGTTTTGACGAAGAAAACTATATGATTTATCAATCGTTTTTGAAGCCCTAGTATCTCACAGCAAGGGAGCGTATTTCTTCTTCGATAATTTAAAAACGAAATGAGTCAGGTTTTGTTCGACTACCTGGATCATTTTATGGAGCTTACTAGTAAAGAACAACAAGCAATTACAAACCTGTATCTAGTTCAACGTTTGCCAAAAAATCTATTTCAAATACCAGGCCCGACCTGACACAAGGAATACCTTGATACCAGCTTGCAAGCTATCCACGTACTACACCCTGATCATTAAGTCGTTTAGCTAGCCGCGTTGCCGTTACCAATTGATGGCCCCTCATTTATTAACTTAAGTGAATGGCAAAATTTGCTTGCCTGATTATTTTGCGATGAAATATTTATAGCAGCCAACACATTCGGCTCGCTTACATTCAAATCAAAATAAATGAGAGCTTACATATATCGATCGTACGGACCACCGGAAGTATTGCAGGTGGCCGAACTCGCTATACCAAAACTTGGAGACAAAGATCTGCTGGTAAAAGTTCACGCTTCCACTGTAACCCCGGGAGTTAGCTATGTAAGGCAGGGGATTGTTCCGGGCTCTACCCTTAAAACCCTGCTAATGCGTTTGGTATTTGGTATACGCAAACCCAGGCGGCCTATACTTGGTTATGAGTTTTCCGGGGTTATTGAAACTGTTGGCGCTAACGTTACTCAATTTAAAAAAGGAGACGCGGTATATGGCACTGCCACAGGTTTAAAAGCCGGTTCCTATGCTGATTACCTGGTAGTGCCTGAGAGATGGAGATGGGGTGTGATGGCTAAAATGCCTGATACCTTGTCATTTGAACAGGCCGCCGCTCTACCTATTGGCGCTATGACCGCCCTTCGTATCCTTTTAAAAGCAAAGATCAAATCATCTGACAATATCCTGATCTATGGAGGATCTGGTAGCGTTGGAAGCTACGCCATCCAGATAGCAAAATACTACGGCGCCAGGGTTACCGCTGTTTGTAGCAGGAATAACATCTCTTTAGTTACTTCCCTGGGCGCCGATACAGCTGTAGACTACACTAAAAAATATATTGGAGCGCTGGAAGATTCCTTTGATATTGTAATGGACGCTGTTGGGAAAATAAGCCGGTTGGATAGCCGATCAATCTTGAAAAAGGGCGGAGTATTCTGCTCGGTGAAATCAATGACGCATGAGAAGCAAGCTTACCTGAACCTGCTGCATCAAATGATTGAAGACAAAAAGCTCATGCCCGTTATCGACCGGACTTATTCTTTTGATCAGCTTAAACAGGCGCACAGCTATGTTGACAAGGGTCATAAAAGAGGCAATGTAGTCATTAACCACCTGTTTTAAACGGAGCAGGCGCACCGTTTAAACGGTACGCCTGCGACTATAAGCCATTTTATGTGTGAGTATTACTGAACTACACTGATCGTGTATTGATAGCTATACTCTTTATCACGAAAACGATATTGATCCAATGGTTTGGCACCCCATGAATTTAAACCGCCTACTCCTCTTTGAAACAGGTCCACATTGAGTATAACACGGCCGGCAGAAAATACATCTGATGAATGTTGCTGTTTCTTGGTAGTACCGGGGTCCCAGTCTTCAGTACGATAATTAGTGGCACTTACAGACAATGGTTGCGCACCGGTAATGCGTATGCCCTTGCCATTTTTATCGGTAAGTGTTAACCAACGCACGTCTGTTTTATTGCCCGCTTCCTGAGGACGGTAATAAGGAAAGGCCTGATCAGCTACATTTCCTTTCCAGACACCCATAAAGGCATCTTCTTTCCTGTCAACATAGTTTTCCCAGGGGCCGCGGCCATACCAGGTAAAATTGCTGAACCTGTCAGATAATTCCATGTTCATTCCAAAACGCATCATTTCAGGCAAATCGTCGGATAGTCCCTTATAATGTGCCCCAATTGTCAAAGAGCCGTCTTTATTAATAGTGTAAGAAACATTAACGAGCGCTTCTATACCTGTGGGTTTTATATCGTAGTTGAAAGTAATTGTTCCATCTTTCTCTTCTACGTTCTTAAAACTAATTTTTTGATTGTGAGAAGCCGCATCCCATAAACGAAGGTTGTACTGGGCTTGTTCTCCAAAATCGTTGTCGGTTGGCGCTCTCCAAAAATTTACCTTAGGATGCTTTCCAAATAACCAGCCTAAGGAGGATGGATTAAAAGAGCTCAATCCCCGCCAGTTTTTCTGAAACTCATAAGTAACGCCACTAGCTTGTATCGTTACCTTTTCTCCTTCTTCTTTCTTTTCCCAGGTTTTAGTATCAGTAGTTACTTTTCCTGCAAAAAAACTATTACTGCTCAAAGCAAATTCGCCTTTCGCGGTTTCGAAACCTGCCGGTAAAAATTTAGATGCAGCTTTTGTCAATGCATACACATGTAGGAAGTATTCATTGCCCGGCTCCGTATTTATTTTAGGCAGGTTAAGTTTCACTTCTTTCTTCGAGTCGGCGGCTATAGTTAGATCAAAGTTGCCAATTGCAGCAGTATCACCATTTTTCAACACCACCCATTTGTAGGTATAGTCTTTAGGTGTAACAGCAATAAATTTAAAATCATTGATCACATTAATTGTACCCTTGCTCAGATCCTTAGCTTCAAAAAGTATGTTCTGGTAAACCTTTTTTACAATATGCGTGTGGGGCAGGTATTGCTGATCAGGGGTTATAATACCGTCCATACAAAAATTGCCTTCATTAAGCTTATTGTACCCGTAAAGATCGCCACCGTAGGCCCAGTATTCGCGGCCTTGTTCGTCTTTTGTTTTATAACCGTGATTGTACCATTCCCAGATAAAACCACCCTGCATGTTTTTGCTGGTACGCATCAGGTCCCAGTAATCCTGGAAATTACCCATGCTATTACCCATTGCATGTGCATACTCGCACATGATATAAGGACGCTTCAGATCCTTTGCTGCGTCTCTTTTCATACTTTCCCAGGAGGGATACATGTGGCATATAATATCTGTGTTGCGATCCCGCTGGTAAGCCTGCTCATATTGTACCGGACGGCTTTTATCCCGAGCCTTGGCCCAGTCGTACATGGTGAAGAACGCTTTACCGTTACTGGCTTCATTGCCTAATGACCAGAAGATCACCGAGGCATGATTCTTATCCCTTTCAATCAGGCGCTTTACCCTGTCGAGATGCGCCTCCTGCCATTCAGGGAAGTTGGAAACATTATCCGGGCCATATCCCAGTCCATGCGATTCGAGGTTGGTTTCATCAACCAGGTAAATACCGTACTCATCGCAAAGCTTATACCATAAGGGTTGCTGGGGGTAATGCGACGTACGAACTGCGTTAATGTTCAGTTCTTTAAAAAGCTGTATGTTGCGTAACATGACAGCCGAATCTACCACCTGGCCCGTATTGGTGTTAAACTCATGCAGGTTTACGCCTTTAAACAAAACCTTTTTACCATTCACCAGTACCTGTCCGTCTCTCAATTCTATTTTTCTAAAACCAATTTTATGAGAAGTAGCTTCTATTACTGCATTGCGCTCATCTTTTAAAGTGATAAGCATATTGTACAGATGGGGCGTTTCTGCTGTCCAATGCAGCGGTGCTTTAACAGTACCCTCAAACCATAAAGAGTCAAGTGCACCAGCAGGAACTGTCATCTTTTTACTTTGAGAAAATACTTTCTTGCCCGCTTTGTCAAAGATGGAAACCTCCAATGTTTGAGCGGCGGTGCTGTTACCATAGTTTTTAATTTTTACGTCGGTGCTGAACAGGCCATTTTTGTAAGAAGCATCCAGGTCTGCATGTGAAAAGAAGTCCAGTATACGGGTTTGCGCCGTGCTATAGAGATACACATTACGGTTAATGCCCCCAAGTCTCCACATATCCTGGTCTTCGAGATAAGTGCCGTCGCTAAACTTATGGACTTCACAAGCCAGCAGGTTTTTTCCCTTACGTATGTAAGGAGTAATATCAAATTCTGCCGGGCTTTTAGCATTTTCGGTATATCCTACTTTCTTCCCATTGATCCATACATACATAGAGTTGGTACCTCCCTCAAAGTGCAAAAACACTTTACGACCGTCCCAGCTTTGCGGCAAATCGAACTGGTAGCGATAGGCGCCGGTCGGTGAATCGTCTTTATTAATAAAAGGAGGGTTCTTCGGAAACCCAAAGCCGGTGTTAACGTACATCGGTATCCCAAATCCATTGAACTCCCAGTTGCCGGGTACAGGCATCAGGGTCCAATCTGACTTGCCATTGATCTGGTTTGGATTGCCTTTTTTCCAGGCTCCTGTAGTAATAGGACTATAATTACTTTCTTCAAAAAAATCAGCAGGTACATCGGCCACTTTTGCTACCCAGTAAAACTGCCAGTTGCCATTTAATGACTTGAAATAGGGAGAGGCTTTGTAGTCATTTTGCAAGGCCTGCGCTTCTGTTGCATAGGGCAACGATGTGGCTCTTGTATTTTCTTTATTAACTGCAAATACCTCAGGGTTCTCCCAATCGGGTTTTGTTTGGGTGTACACTCCTGTTAAACTCAAACAAGCTAACAGCAATGACATTGATTTTTTCATCTTCAATTATTTTAATGATATAAAGTTCTTTACCTCCTTGGCAAACTGTTGTTAATACATATTTAAGTGGCTCTATTTATAGCGCCCATACACCGGCTGCAGATAAACCATCTTTTCTCATGTGTTCAATCAGCAGGCAGTTAAAAATATAGTCCCAGCTGGAAGTAACTTCCGAATTCTGGTTGAGCCCATAGGGCCACCAATGCTGGGTGTCGCCGCTGATTTGGGCGTCCGTAGATTTTTGTATTTTGTTCAGTAGTTCATTCGCAAAGCTGCCCTGGTACTTGCCTCCCACTATTTTTCCCATCCACCAACTGGTAGTACCGGTACCAAAAGTATGATTGAGTTCATGTAGCATCGTACGCAGATTCTGGTAGCCCTCTCCTGTTCCAAATCGCATCCATCCCTCATTGTTAGCATCTGCAGTAGCAACACCCGGTACATAGTTCAACCATACATGCTTCACTGCAGAGGTGTAATTATTTACATACCATACCGCACTGTCTATAGCGATCTGCAAACGGGCATAGGCCGCCTGCTCTGTTGCAGAAGGTGTTGCCGATTTATTAAAAGTATAGGTTAGGTTGCCTTTGCGAATTGTTCTAAATTTCATATTAGCGCTGTAGCTTACACCTCCCCCGTTTTTCGCATAAGCCCGTACGTAGTATTCTGTTTGCGGTATCAATCCGGTTATAGCCCCGGTATATTTACCCGTTCCTTTACCCGCATCAGTACTTTTATTGTCGCTTATAGTGGGATTTTCTGTAACTGACCAGCAAAGCCCGCGCTCAGTTACCGGGTCGCCACCATCTGCTGCTAACTCTACCTCCCAGTGAGCTAAGGAGTTGCCAATAATGTACAAGGGTGCAGTATTAAAAGTAGCGGATCCGATGGAAGCTGTGGTAAAAGACAGTTCATTCCCGTAAGCTATCCCGGCAGCATTAACGGCAAATGCCCTTACGTAGTATTTAGTAGCAGCAGTCAGGCCTGTTAACCTGCTGGTGAAAGAACCATCACCGGAGGCGGTTGCTGTGATAAATTTTGTATGGTTAATAGTGGGCAGTGGTGTAGTACTCAATACAATACCCCGCTCGGTAACCGTTGCGCCGCCGCTATTGGTTACACGTCCACCTGCTTGCGCTTCTACAGTGGTTATGGTATGCAGATCGGCTGTTGTAATAGTGGCTATACTTATTGACGGAGCTCCCGGTAATTCCGGAGTTGTTGTTCCTCCATTGCCTTTAGAACAGGAATAAAGATATAATGATGAATAAAGGGTTATTATAAATAATAAATGTCTTCTCAATCTCATGGGTCGTTTAGTTGATGAACAATGGTGATGCAGGGCTAATTAAAAAGAGCCTTCTGAAGAACGTGTTCATTCAAAAGACTCTTTATCGTAATCAATATTATAATACATCCAATTCCTGAATGATCGATCTTGTAGATATTAAAACTACCGCTGCGCAATAGATGCAGCGGTAGTTTATCAGTTAGAGATATTGTATCGCGTATAGTTTAACCGAAGCAATTTTTGAATACATACCTGTGCCCGAAGTGCCGGTTAGGCTACATACAAACCCAATGGACACAGTCGTTGGCGCTGTAAGGGTAAAATTCAATACTTTACTTTCCAGGTTTGAAAAAGCGATGCTGCTTCCTGTTACATCAGAAGCATTAGGCAGATCGTTACCCGCAGCTACGCTTAAATACCTCGAGCCTCCACTATTAAATTCATTCATTACAACTGCAAACCTATAGCTGCCCGCCGGAAGTGTTACTGTCTGGAATATCTTTCCGTCCGTTACATTAGGAAGCCCCCAACCTGCTTCGAGGGAAATAAATCCTACATTACTTCTTCTTTCATATCCGCCGAAACCGCTGGCATTTTTTATAGCCGTGTTAGAAGCCCAGTCACTTAATATACCCCACCTGTTTGCGCTATTGATAGAGCTGTAATTTATGTTGGGACCAACATTTTTCAAATATGTAGTTGTTACATCTGTCTGGCTGAACTTAGGAATATACCTTATAGTAGAAGTTGTGTAAAATGTGTCGATGGATAAAGTATCTGGAATAAACATTGTTCTGAATTGAATGTCAGTTTTTTCCTTAAAATCACTCAAACGTGTAAGCGTTGAATCTACAGGAATTCTTAATATTTTTTTTTCGTTTGATGCGTTAGTGTAGGTAACATCTGTTGCGAATATACCACTCAAACGGTCCATTACACCCCACTCTATACTGGTAAGGCCTGCCTCATCGGTAAAAGCATTGTTAATAGGTCTGTTAGACAAAGAACTCACATATCTTTCGCCGTAAGCTCTACCCGACTTATACGTAGGAACAGATTGATTGCCGAGATTATCATAAGTGTAAATAGTAAAATTATGTACCCCTTCTAGCATGTTTTTTAACTCCACTTTTAGTGTATCTACGTTTTGTGTTCGGGTAACGGGAACAACGATGGAGTCTGCGCGGTTATTCCAATATATCACGCATTTAGTAACTTTGGGATCTGCTACGAGCAACCCCTGTATCACTACACGGTTTCTGCCGGAGAATATTTTAACAGAATCTAGCTTTCCTGTGTAAGTTATTTCTCCACCCTCAGTGAACTTCTTATAATCGTCCTCTTTCATACATGACTGAAGTATCAGTATCACTGACAACATCACCACTATGATGCTTATATAATACTTTTTAATTTTATTCATCTTCATGATTTTTTAAATGAGTTACAATGGATTAGCGGGGGTCTCCGAATACCCTTATTTCTGCTATAGCAAAATAGGTAGTACCCTGCCAGTTTTTGTTGCTTTTAATGCGCAGGAATTTTACCTTAGGCATTCCGGGTTCGAATGTATAACTCAAGCCGGCCCTTGCAACTTCCAGGTCTTCGGCAGTATTAACGCCATACGGTGTACCTGACGGCTTTACCGATTTAAATGTCCCGAGCTTAATCCAGTTATTGAAACTACCATCGGCAGGCGGATTGTCACTACCCCAAATCTCAAAATCTAGGAGGTTACCTGCATAAAAATAAGTCCGGCCATTGATGTACTCACCATAATCGTAGATCAGTACACGGCTAAGCCTGGCCAATTTACCCACATCAAAAGTGATCCATTGTGGCGTAAGCACCGCAGAACTGGTCATAGTTACGGCAGGCCACCAATCGGCAATACCGTCCCACATGCCAGGCATAGGTGTATCTTTGTGCAATCCAACATCACCAGGTAAGGTAACAGCCCTGAAGCCGGAGCGGGGAATCTCAGTTTCATAATAAGGCGTTAAACGAGCAAAAAGCGTATCACTGTAGTTCAACCAACGATCTCTTACGGTTACTGCAAATCTTCTGGGTATGGAGTCGTAACCCCTTATAGTACGGGCAACATCTTCGGCGGATGAGTAGATATTGTTAGTTGCAGGTTTTAGTTTGCCGGTGCTGTCTTCTGCGAAAACTTCAAATGCGAGATCTGCCTTAGAAGCATTTTTCGCGGAAACCCTAATACCACTAAAATCGGGAGCCATGGAAAGGCTTCTGAAAACACCCCATATTGGATTTTCCAGCGGCTTTACCTTTATGATTACCGGATCAGAAGCCACTTCACTCCGATTCACTGCATATAACTTAACCTCATGCTCCTCCGTATCTCCAAATCCTTCCACCATGAGTGTTCTTCCATAGTAAGAAGCCTTTACTTCCATTTCTCTGCCAGAAGCCAGGCTGTAAACAGCTTTAACATATAGCAGGTCTTTATCTGAAGGTAAAGCATACGTGATAGTTGCACTACCTGGACCTGCCGCCCATTGTACATTAGTTATTTTACCTGGAGCTATGCTATTGCTCTCTAAGGGAGACAATGTAGTCTCTTTTGCGCAACCTAATTCCAGTAGCACGATAATGCTGAATAAAATTATTTTTAGTCTCATCATAACATAAAAATTTTAAATAGTGATCATTTTACTACCAACCCGGATTTTGTACCAAATTCGGGTTGATTCTTATATCATCGATTCTTATCGGCCACAGATAGTCACGTGGTGCCACAAAGTTTTGTGTGAAGATCGTACGCACCCTATAATAATCTGCTGTTTTATCCTGATATACACTCCAGCCGGTAATAGCCTGGTTAAGAGACTCGGCGGCTTTTTTCCAGCGACGTAAATCCCAGAAACGTTGTCCTTCAAAAGATAGTTCTATACCTCTTTCCTGGTGAATAATTTCGCGCATGCCATCTTTTGTGGTGTATTTAGAAGGATTGTTAGAGTATTTCGACCAAGATTCAGCTACACCTTCAAGGCCGGCACGGCTTCTAACTCTATCAATATATATTAAAACATCTCCTATAGGACCCTGACTTTCATTTAAAGCTTCTGCATACATCAGGTAAAGATCTGGCAAGCGTATTTCCGGCCATGGATAATCACGATAATTAATGCCCTGGTTACTATTCGTATGAGTAGCGTTCCAGTCTACCAGCTTCTTCACAAAATAGCCCGTCTCGTTTAAAAAGCCGAGGGCGTCGGTTGCGCCTGAAGCCTGGGTATATTTGCCCTCCACTACCCATGAGCTTTCGTCTGAGTTAGATGGGCTATCATATTTATAATATACCCCTCCATCGAAGCTTAAAAAGGCGTAAAAGCGAGGTTCCCTATCGAAGTTCATACGTGCCGTTTCATAGCCTGGTTTAATATTAAAACGCTCTGAATTAACTGCAAGACGGGTGGTGTATCTATTGCTGAAATCAATCAGTTTGTCTTCATTGATCGGCACCCCATTTTTGGAGTAAAACATTTCAACAATTTTGAGAGGCGCTGCAAACTGCATTCTGGCCTGTCCACTTGACTCTGAACCAGCGAGCCTGGGCATGGCCCTTGCCTGCATATCAAAACCGGCACGGCTGTTAGGATTAGCCCATACATGTTCCAAACTCCAGCGCTCCGTCATGGCGGTTCTTATTCGCAACTGTTGAAGAGTAGTTTCAGATAATTGAAATGATGTTCCTAAAAACTGGTGTAATTTATGTCCTGCTTCTTCAGCAACATCAATCGCAGTCTTGGTATATTGCGCCGCCTTATCCCATTTGGTTGCATCATAAGCAGCAGGAAATAGTGCCACGCCATCATGATCTTTGAAACTGGTATAGTCAGCATTGCCGTTAAATAAAGGGCTTGCTGCCATTAACCACAATTTTGCTTTTATTGCCAGAGCTATCGGCCTTGTTATCCTTCCCAATTCTGTTGTTCTATCAGAAATCACAAGGGGCAAATTAGGAGCCGCCTCATCCAATAGTCCGGAGATATATGCAACACATTCGTCAAAAGGCTTTCTCTTAATACGCACCTCATCTTCAGGAGCGCTGATATCAATATTTTGATCTACCAAAGGAATGGGACCATACATTCTTAACAGGTAATAATGATAGTAGGCCTTTAAGAAGGTAACCTCTGCCAGCCATCTCGTACGCTCATCTAATCTCAAATCCCTTACCTTAGAAGTATTTCGAACATTTTCCAGGAAGATATTGCAATTACGGATGGCCTTCCATAGGCCGTACTGATCTCCAGGGCCGCCACCCTGCCACCAACCCCTCCATGCATCAGACTTGGGTTCAGCTGCATTTTGTCCACCAGTGGCTATCCCGGCGGTATTCAGGGTACCCCATGCATAGGCCGTAAGGTCACGCGGATTACGCGGCAACCATATTTCATCTCCGGCTAACAACCCAATATTATAAGCGGGGTCTCCGTTTCGGGGTAAAAAAGAATAGCAAGTGAAAAGATACTTTTCGGCTTCGGTTCGCATCGTAAATGCGTTATCGATAACCGCTATGTTATCTGGAACAATGTCAAGGTACTTATTACATGCAGTTGTTGCAAGCAGCAAAGTGCCAGCCAATATAGCTACCTGCATTTTGCAGGCGTTTACAATATTTATTATAAAATGATACATTTTCATGTTTTTGTTCTATTAGTGTGGCAATGATTAAAAACCGATTTGTAATCCAAAATTGTATACACTTTGAATAGGGTATCCTAAGCCCGAGCCTCCCATTTCCGGATCCCACATTTTAAAATTGCTCCATACAGCCAGGTTTGTTGCGTTTACGTACACCCTCATAGTGCTGAGCCCGAATTTTTTAATAAGATTTTGTTGAGGGTTAAAACCTAGTTCAACATTTTTAAACCTTAAAAAACTACCGTTACGCATCCACCATGTAGATGTTTCTCCAGCCACGGTTTCCCTGCTATTATTGGTAACGAAGTTTTGGCTAAGTCTTGGCCACATAGCATACAGATTTCGGTTCTCTTCGCTCCAGTAGCTATCTGCAACTACTTTAAGCAGTGCGTTCTGACTACCTCCGTTGAAAACAAAAGGTGCTATATTTTCAGAATTAATAAAGAAAGAAGACCTGGCCGATCCCTGGAAGAAAAAGCTAAAATCAAAACTTTTATAGCTAATCGTTCCACCAAAGCCATAAATGATTTCAGGCGATGTCGGTAACCCTATTGGCACCATATCCTGGCTATTGATCATACCATCACCATTTACATCCCTGTATTTAATATCGCCGCCACCGTAGGAGCCTCCGTTAGCAATACCAGGAGTGCCGCCAAATTGCACAGGTGAATTGATCGCTTCATTATCGTCTACAAACAAACGCTCAGCAATATAGCCATAACGTTGGGCCATTGAGCTTGCTACCCGGGTACGGTACGATTCGTTACCCGGATAAGAAGGTTCATCAAACTTTAACACCCTACTGGTTGCATAAGTAAAGTTGCCACGCATTTGCACACTCCACCCGCCTCCAAAGTTCTTATTGTAGGTGGTCATTACATCCAGGCCTTCACTCATCCCTTCGTTGGTATTTGCGATAATTGGCGCCTGCAGGCCCATAGTTGTAGGAATGTAAGTACGACCACTCAGGATATTGGTACGGGTATTACGATATACGTCGATATTCAAATCCCATGCTTTGAACAAGCGAAGATCAAGCCCCAGGTTAATCTGCTCTGACTTTTCCCATGTAATGCCGGGGTTAGCGTAGCGGCTCACTAATACACCTGGCCGGGTATATCCATATAATTCGCCAAAGGTTGCGCCATAATTAAGATTGTTCATTTGCACTTCCGAGAGATAGAAGAAGCGGTCTTCCGGCCTGCCTATCTGATCGCTACCTACAAACCCGTATGTGGCCCTTAGTTTTAGATTGTCAATAACGCCGCTCAACGGCTCGAAGAACTTTTCGTTAGACACCACATAACCCAAGCCAAAAGAAGGAAAGAAACCAAAACGGCTGTTGTCGGCGAATCGTTCTGATCCATTATAACCGAAGTTAAACTCTGCAAGGTAACGGGTATCATAACCGTATGAAAAGCGTCCCGATAAGCCCTGGTTCCTTGCTGGTAAAGACAACTGTAAACTACCCATATTACCAGATACGTAATTGCGTAACGTAGTAATAACCATACCAGCTAATGCGTGTTTACCAAAACTACGATCATAGTTTAAAGCTCCCTCCGTATAGAAAGTGGCGGTTACATCTCTACCACCAGGTGCAAAGTTCAGGTATTCCGTACCGGTGAGTCCTATTGATCCCTGGCCCCCACCGTTTAACCGCAACAATGTAACTTCTCCCTCCGGAGTAACCTGAGTTGAATAATAATACGGGTTATAGGCTCTTGATACGCTGGTGTATGATTCTCTTCTAACAAAAGACATTAATCTTGCATTCAGCCCTTTTGTTATAGCATTCAAATTTTGTTTCAACTCTATCTGGGCCTGTAAATTAGAGCGATTATATTCTGAGTACCCCCTTACCATTTCCGCATAGGGGTTTACATACAGGCCTTCATTGGGTGCTATAGCATTACCGAATAACGGGTGTGTTGCAAATTCTGACATTGACTGCGGATATATGGCAGGGAACATTACGGGGTTAGACCAAATGGCCTGCCGGAAAATACGGGCTCCACCACTTTCTCCATTATTCCCGAGCAACGGTCCTTTATAGTCATCAAACTGAGCATATACCCTTACGGCACCATCTGTTGTTGGTGTAAGCTTAACATCTACATTAGAGCGAACACTGTAGTTGATCAGCTTTACATTACTATTAAAATTATTCAGCTGTTCTGTTTTTAGTACCCCATTATCGACGTTAAAGGTACCCGCAATGTAGTAACGGGCTTTTTCAGCGCCGCCAGAGAGACTGAGATTATTGCGGGTGTTGACAGTATATGGTTTAATTAGTTGCTCTATCCAATTATTGCTTGGGTACAATAGCCGGTCCGCATCAGGCTTCGCTGTAGCATCAATTTTTGTTTGGAGATAAGGCAGCGGTGCCAACGGGTTACGTGTCAGTGCCGCTTCATTTGCCAGGGTCATATATGTGATATTATCAGCAAACTCAAAATTCCTTGTATTAGATGAGGCCGTTACCTCTGAACGTAATGTAAAAACAGTTCTGCCAGCCTTACCCGCTTTCGTGGTAATGAGCACCACGCCATTGGCGCCACGGGCACCATAAACGGCAGATGCAGTCGCATCTCGCAGCACACTGAAGGAGGCTATATCATCTGGTTGTAAACGGGCCATATCGGTATTGCTGGATTCCACTCCATCAATAAGGATCAACGGATCCTGTTTACCGGTACCGAATGTGCCTAAGCCGCGGATGAAGAATGAAGCATTATCTGCTCCAGGCTCACCGCTTCGCTGATAGGCGATCATTCCACCAACCCTACCGGCCATCATGGTAGTAAGGTTACTGGTAGGTCCCTTTAACTCCTCCGGGTTAATAGTTGAAATAGCACTTACCATACTGGAGCGCTTTTGTTTATTACCAAAAGCCGTTATCACTACTTCATCAATAGTGGTAGTTTGTGCGGTAAGCACCACATTAATGAGCGCCTCACCCTGGATCATTCGTTCTGCTCTTGCATAACCCACGCCAGAGAATACAAGGGTACCATTAGCAGGCACCGATATCTGGTAATCCCCGCCTGGCCCGGTTATGGTAGCCCGGGTGGAATCGCTTTTCAGGAAGACGGTGGCATTGGCAAGCGCCGCTCCTGCATCTGTAGTAACAGTACCCTTTACTACAATGTTTTGCTGCTGTGCAATAATATCGCCCTGTATAATAAAGGCGAGACTAAGTGCAAGTAAGCATCTAAAGTAAAATCGAATAAGCATACCTGATTTGTAAGGTTTAAATGAAAAATAATTTTTAGCTCCGCGCATTTCATTGAAGTGCATACCTTTCCCAGCCAGCCCTGGAAGGCCGGTTTTATGGCGTCGAAAAAAGCTTTGTCTACCCGCTACAGCAGCAACGAAAGGCTATTTATCTATCGGTAATTTTCAATTTCAACACATGCGGCATCATCGAAAAGTTTGGTTTATATATAAATTCTCCTGTCAAATTATATTCTGTTTAATCGCAAGCATCGTTCAATATTTGTCAGTTCTACTTTTATAAAAGTATCTATATTTTTTTACTGATTATTGTTAGATTTTAACCGTTGTTAACCAAAATTTAACTCATGTATCTACAGTCATTTACTTTCTTGTAATGCAGCGCCCATAACAGTTTGATCGCTCTTTCGCTATTGTCTGCCTTATACTTTTTATGGTGGCAGTGCGTTAACCTCTATCTTTCTCTTAAATATAGAGAAGGTGATTTTTTTTGTCATTTTTATCATTTATATGAGCAATCGCTTTTCTTACTCTATCGTCAATTTTCCTGATTTGGTATACAGCTCTACTTCTGTCAAGCCTTCAAATATTGTCACTTTTTTTACCGGTATTAATTCGTCATCCGACCAACGCTCCCCGGATCTTTTCCAAAGCATTAAAGTGATATAAGTTTGTTCTTTATCTGCAGCAATGCTGGTCGCAACGTTAGCCACCCGGCTATCTTTACTTTGTGGATGTACGTTTTTTGTGTCCGCATCATATATCTTATTCCAACCCTTGTAATTAACCATGGCTAGCTGGTATTCACCATTATCAATAATCACGACTTCTTTTCCTTTTACTTTTTTGCGTGTAGTCGCAATATCTCTTCCTAACCAGGGTAGTGCATAATGTCCGAGCCTTATCTCCGTTTCAACAGGAGAGCTGATCTTATCAATTCTTAAAATACCATTAGCAAGAGGTATATCGGCCAGTTTGAATTTTATACCAGGATTGGTTTCCAACACCGCATCGCGGTAGTAAACGCCTTCTTCAAATTTTTTAAAATCATATAGTCTCAACTGCTCCCATTCGCTCTTTTGATTTTTGATGAGATAGTTCATAGATACCACACCCTCCACGCTATCTGCCTGCCAGGGAAAGGCGCTATTATAGGAAAGCCGGTTATAGTTTTCGCTGGCCCGGAAGGTTTCCCAGGCACCGATCAATTTCACCTTACACCATGCTCTTATTTCGGAGGCCCCGATATTGGGATAGTCGGTGATCAATATGTTTGAACTATCAGCAAAGTAATGATACACTTTCCCTTTTTGCATCTCTTTTTCCCAGGCTCCGTCATTTTCAGTAGCAGTCCAGAACGGACTATCCTTTGGCAACATCAATGCAAAAAAAGCTTTGCCCATCCAGTATACGCTACCTCTGCAACTGTAAGGTTGAACTGCTGGCTCGAAGGGGCCGTACACACCGAGCGTAGGCACATTATCTTTCATAAATTCCGGGTGCGTTATAAACTGTTTCATTACACCGGAAGCTATCCGACGCATCCAACCATAATTAACAGCAGGATCGTTTTGTAAACCCATTAAAGTAAATGGAACAATAGCTCCAATTCTATACGTCATGCTTCTGCCCCAAACAATCATATTACCATCCTTGCTAAACATATAAGGATACTCCTGCTTGAGATCGTCAAAGTTTTTTAAAAATTTCTGTGCGTAATCAGGATAATATTTCTTACCAAAATATTCTGCCCATAAAGGACCATACATCTGGAAGGCCCACATGCTATAGTAATCATAAGCAGGGCTATCATTATACCAGCCATTACCGCGGTAATGATCTAAAGATTTATCCAGGTATTCAACCAACAATTTTTCATTAACCGCATAACCTTTGCTTTTGAAAAAACTTAATACAAATATGTTGAAGAACTTCCAGTTGGAAGGCACGGTTTTACCATCACCATAACTAAGCATGGTATGTGCTAACAAATCCCGTTGTTCTTTGCTTAACGGATCAAACAATACTTCCGGAGCGTAAAATAAGGATACCGCTAAAGCGCCAAACTCCACAAGTATCTGGCTCGGTCCGCCATTCTTTTCCTGCGGCTTAATATAAGATTCGCTCCGGGGATTTAAGAGGTTCAATATCTGGTGTCGGTAATAATCCGCCACGCGAACCTTATTTAATACCAGGTTGGAATCTTCTTTTAACAAGGGTGCCGCGATAAATAAGGTGCGGCTAAGACCTTCGAGTTTTTCAGTAGGAACCTGTGAAGCCTGCCTGGGATAGCTCTTGCCTGGCTCGCGTGGAAACTGCATCGGGTCATTGATATTATCTATATAACTAAACGCCCCATTTAGTAAATACAAAGCCATTTGCTTCCAGTGCTCCCGGGTCATACCCGTTTTAGGACTTGTCTTATAGTCAGGGTTAGTTATCTTAAAAGCAGGTTGATTAGCAACTCTCTTCTGCTGCAATACAGAATCCCAACGGATACCCTTGCCCTGCCCTAACAATGAGTGGCTGTAACCAATGCAAACCGCGATTAAAATAAAAACACTTTTCATACGAACAATCTCTTTCCAAGTTTATTAGTCAAAAACTTTTAAATCCCATTCATCCAGCCAGCTTAAAACCGGTAAGTCATTTTTGAATTTTATCGGCAGCCAAACGTATCGGCCATCAATAGGATTTTTGGGTCGCCAGCGGTCAGCCATAAAAATGAAAGCATCTTTCTTCCCGGCTACCGGTAAAATATAAGTGCTCTGGGACTGAAAGGTTTTATCGGCACCTTCACCTACGCAAGGGTTAGGCAGCAGTTTCCATTCACCCATTATCTGATCTGCTACCAGGAGCCTGGCGGCATTGGGGTCCCAGCCTGTACAACCTGAAGTGATCATATAATATTTTCCTTTTCTTTTAAAGATGGCGGGCGCTTCGTTATGGCCTGCGGGCGCTATCCTAATGTACTTGCCCGTATGTTGCGTATAGTCATCAGAAAGCTCGGCAATATGCAACGTAAGGTTTTCTTCTGAAGAGTAAATATGATAGGCTTTGTTATCATCATCTACAAACAAGGTCATATCTCTCGACATCTGGCCGCTGTACAAATGTTCCTGCACAAACAGGCCTTTTTCAACGCCTTCTCTCCATTTGGCGGTCCACCAGGTTTTATAATCATCAGGATTGATTCTTTGCTTACGGTCACCGCCCGGTATATTCAACGGCCAGTAACCAGGGTTTACTCTTGAAGCACGCAAAAATTTGTAAGGACCTGTTACCTTATCGCTTACAGCCACAGCCGCATAAGCAGCGCCATAACCCTGCCTTGCCAGTTCGAGGTGGAAATACATTACAAACTGTTTTGTATTTTTATTGTAAATAACTTTAGGCCTTTCTATAATCGATCCCCGCTGCGTGAGACTTGCTTTATCATCACTAACACTAAATGCTACGCCTTCATTCTTCCAGTTATACAGATCCTTAGAGGCATACACCGTTACTCCCACATAAGCATTATTAGATCCTTCTCCTTTATGCTCCCCAAACCAATAATAAGTGCCGTTATAAAATAAAACACCACCACCATGCGCATTGATATGATTGCCTTTATCATCCGTCCACAATGCCCCCGGTTCAAATCCTTGCAACTTTTGTTGTGCCGGTGCCTGTATACTTAGTAGGATAAGAACATAACCAATAAAAAAAGACAATCGATATTTCATTTCAAACTTCTTCATAATGCTCACTTAACAAATTTGTACATTTCTGTAGCCGCCAATAAAAATGCCGCTACTCCAAAGCTGGCAGTGGAGTCCCGGTTTACAACCTGTCCGGGTATGGCCCTTTCTCCAATAGGTTGCACATAGCCAATTTTACCGTTAGGTTGAATAGCCGTGGTAGTTAGATAGTTCCATGCTTTTTGTACTACTGGCCAGTATTCCCTACTGCTCAGGTACCCGTTGTTAATACCCCATAATAAACCATAGGTAAAAAAAGCCGTACCACTGGTTTCAGGTCCTGGTGCATGCTGCGGGTCCATCATACTTCTTGTCCAATAACCTTCTTGCTGCTGTAGGTTTTTAATTGTGGCAGCCAGTCCTAAAAATTTCTGCTCATAGGCTTTGCGACTTTTGTCTGTCTCAGGCAGATCGCTTAAAACCTTCGCTAAAGCTGCGATTACCCAGCCATTACCCCTGGCCCAGAAATCCTTTTTATCATTTATACTTTTGTGTTTGGGATAGATATACTTGGCATCCCTATAATATATTTTTTCTATTGAATCATACATAATACTATTGGCATACTCGAAGTATTGCGCCATTTTGCTGAGATAGATAGTATCTCCCGTAACATGATACATTTTAGTCATCACCGGCATTACCATGTATAAGCCATCTGCCCACCACCAATAGTCATTTTGCGGTGTACTCATCTGGTACTCTAATACTTCTCTAGCACGGGCTATTTTTTGCAGGTTCTTTACCGAATCCATGTTGTATAGGTCGATATAGGTTTGAAAACAAACCTGCCAGTCGCCGAATAGTACATGCTTATTAGTTTCACCATAGTTATACTTCCATTCTGATTTGTTCCTTGACGTAGCACCCATCCATTTGTTTTTATCCGCCCATTTTTGAGAATAGGCTTTATAGCTTTCCTTATTTGTAATAGCATAAGCGGCCATATTACCGGTATGGTATGCTGCTACATCCCAAAAGGCCCATCCTGCATTAGGGTTACTATTTTGCCAATAGTCATTCACTTTTTCAATAGTTGAAAGTACTTCCGCTTTGGTAGGCATTTTTAATTCCTCTGCCGTCCGCGTCTGCCAAAGGCCCATTAACAAGGCCGATCCAATCCATATTATCTTCACGTTCATCAATTCCTATTTTTTCTGGTATACTCTTACATAATCTACTTCGTAACGGCTGGGAAATTCAGTATCAGCAGGATCTCCCCCATTGTCGCCACCTATCGCCAGGTTGAGCAGTAAATAATGAGGTTGTTTGAAGGGATTGCTTCCATCAGGATTGTTGGCATCGCTCAGCTTCACCTCGTTCAATAACAGGTCATCTACAAAAAGTTTAATAGAAGTCTCATCCCAATCCATCCGCCACACATGAAACTCCTGGTCCCAGCCAGGTTTAAAAGTGCTCACCGCTTTATGGGTGCTAAACCATTTGGCATTCCATCGTTTATTGGTGCCGGTTGCCACATTGGCCAGAATATCACCCTTATAATATTCCATTATATCGATCTCGCCATTCCAGGGCCACTCACCATCTACGCCCAATGTCCATATAGCCGGCCACAAGCCGGGCTTTGCAATGACTTTTGCTCGTATCTCAAAACGACCGTATTGCCATGTTTTAGATTGGCGGGTATTAATACTGGCAGATGTATATTTTATCTCCTCTCTTTTTTCTTTCCAGTCGTTGCTTCCTGGTTTGTAACGGGGATTTGCTTTTGTTTCTCTCCTGGCTTCAATAATTAGTTTACCATTCTCACACCAGGCATTCTGTGGCTGATACCATTGCAGTTCATTATTGCGAACAAAGCCTTTTTCAAACTGCCATACAGAAGTATCAACGGCTCCTTTTTTATTGAACTCTTCCGACCATACCAGCTTATAATCATCAACAGATTTTTTTACCTTGCTGGTATCATCCGGGCCCGCAAGAGCAAACGCTGAAAAAATGATAGATACAATCATGGTGACTATTTAAGTATCAATTAAAGATTTATCACTACATTTTTTAAGCCGGGTGAGCTAAATGTTATTTTAGCAGGCCCTGACTTCTGATTCTTTTTTACATAAGCCAGTAATCTGCCCCTGAACGTTTTTTGTATGGCATCGGTATAGTCGCCCATATCGCTGTTATCCCCCGCTTCCAGTCCGAGCAGCTCACCTCCAGTTACGGTACAGGTAATATTAGCATCTGCTGCATAAACAGGATTTCCTTTGGCATCCACAATTTGCACGGCTACTTGCTTAATGTGGTCTTCTTTTTTACTCTCATTTATGATTTGTAAAGCAGCAGGCTCCCCGGCAGTTGCTACAGTGTAAGCAGTCATCAACTTGCCCGCATCACTCAAACCTTCTACCTTCAGCACACCTGGTTTAAATGGGATATCCCAGTAAATAATTCCGGTTTTGCTATTATATTCTTTTACAGATCCAGCCTCTTTATTATCCAGGAGTAGCCTGGCTTTTGCTGTATTCGTATAGCATACAATTCTTACAGTCTGTCCTTCTTTATAGTTCCACGATGCCCAGGCGTCCATTGACAAATGCTCTTCTCTTTTTCCTTCAGATTGTGAGAGTACATCCTGCGAACTGTTACCACCCCTTACCAGGTAAGTCCCTATATAAGCCATAGGCTTTTCAGCCCAGAGCGATTGCCTGAAATAACCTCGTGGTTTAATAAAGCCGCCAAAGTCTAACAAGCCCGAGTAAAAACCACGCGAAGGCCATCTGCCCGATTCTCCCAGGTAATCAATACCCGTCCATAAAAACTGTCCGAAGATGTGTGGATTGTCGGTAACGGCTTTCCAGGCACTCAGATCGTGCCGGTTTTCACTACCAAATATGACGCGGTTCGGGTACTTTTTGTGATCGCTGTTATAGCGGTTCTCTGTGTAATTATAACCTGCTATATCCAATGCCGATGGGTATTCCGTTTCGTTAGACATAGCAACACCCGCCAGGCCTGCAGTTACCGGGCGGGACCGGTCATACTCACGCACAACAGCAGCCAGCTTTTTAGCGATCAGTCCCAGGCGCATGGCATCAGGTGCATCTTTTTTATAGCCGCCAAATATTTTTTGGGTAAATCCGGTTTGCGCACCACCATCCAACACAGGATGTGAATAAGGATCGTTGGGATAATCTACTTCATTGCCAATGCTCCATGCAAATATAGAAGGGTGGTTCCTGTCTCTGCGCACCATATCCGCCAGGTCTTTTTCACCCCATTCCGGGAAAAAGTCATAGGTACCCTGGTAGCCCGGTGTACCGGCATTCCATCCTTCCAGCCATTTGCGTTTGGGAAATTCCCACTCATCAAAGGCCTCATCCATTACCAGTAAACCCAGCTCATCGCATAATTCGTACACCGCTGTTGCCTGTGGATTATGACTGGTTCTGATAGCGTTTACGCCTACTTCTTTCAAATGCAATAACCTTCTGCGCCAAACATCTTTATACATGGCTGCGCCCAGAACACCGGCATCGTGGTGCAGACAAACACCTTTTACCTTCATCCATTGATCGTTTAGTGCAAACCCTTTATTCGCATCAAAGCTGAACTTTCTGAAACCGGTAGTAGTTACGGATGCATCTATTTGCTTACCGGCTTGTAGTACTTTGGTGCGAAGTGTATACAATGTTGGGTTGTTTAAACTCCAAAGTTTGGGATTGGCCACTTTTATTGTTGTAACGGTTTTACCAGAACTATTAGCGGCTACTTTTACAGAGGTGCTGCTTTGACCCACAACTTTTTTATCAGGACCTACCAGTTCGTGCACCACAGTTAGTTGTTGTTCTTTGGTATCTGTATTTTCTATAGCCGTTTCAATATTCAACACGGCAGATCCGTCTGTCATCTGCGGGTAAGCGTAAACACCCCACTGCGCGATATGTACAGGGTTCGCATATACCAGCCATACATCTCTGTAGATGCCCGATCCGGTATACCATCGGGAGTCTGCGTCGCGATAATGATCAGCTTTCACCAGTATTTCATTAGGCTTGCCTGCCTTTAAATAAGGTGTTACATCGTACATAAAAGAGATATAGCCATTGGGTCGTCTACCCACTGATCGCCCGTTTATAAAAACCTCGCTGCGATTATAAACACCTTCAAAATAGAGGTATACTTTTTTATCGGATGCAGGTACTACGATCTCTTTTTTATACCAGCCAATACCGCCCGATAAATAGCCCATGCTGCTGGCATTTTCAGGATCCAACTTCTGCCGTACGCTCCAATCATGGGGCAGGTCTACGGATTGCCAGGAGGCACCCTGGGCAGGCTTTTCAGATACTGAATCTGTACTATTCAACGTAAATTTCCACCCGTTATTGATCTTATGCGGATCGCCAAATCCGGGCTGAGCAAAGCAGTTTGTTGCAATGAGGAGGGTGAAAAGAAATAAAAAGCGAGCCATTGTAAGGTTTTGATTGAATAAATAACTTCGGTTGTTGACTATTTTTTGACAGGTGCTATGCCTTTATGCGTGGGAATGGTTTGTTTTATAGAACCATCCGCCTCAAACTCCAGCTTATCTATGCATACTTCCCGGTTGTACCCGGCAGCACTGCCCATGTTTATCCCGTTGGGATAAGTAAAACGGTGGTAAACAATATACCATTCATCGGTTCCCGGTATTTGTATTACTGAATTATGACCGGCACCATAAATACCGGCTGCCTCATTTTTCTGTAGTGCGATATTATCGGCGGGTATTGTGAGCGGGCCTGCAGGAGATGTAGAGGTACCATACCTTACGCGGTAATTGGGACTACGGGTATCATCTTCACTCCACACGAAGTAATAAGTTCCCTTCCTGTAAAAAACATAGGTTCCTTCGCGGTAGGTTTTATCTACTTTGATAATTTGAGGAGATGCTGTTTTAAAGGAAATCATATCCTCATTCAGTTCTGCTACGGCCATATAGCCATTTCCCCAGTAGAGGTAGCTCTTCCCGGTTTGAGGGTCTGTAAATACGTCCGGGTCAATTTCCTGCCCCCCTTTTATACCAGCTGGTTTCTCTGCCACCAGGGGCTTGCCCGAATCAACAAACGGCCCCGTAGGCTCATCTGCTACGGCAACACCTATTTTCTGGGCTGCTGTGAAATAATAAAAGTATTTATACTGGCCATTGATCTTCTTTTCAACAATGCAGGGCGCCCAGGCATTGCGGTTAGCCCAGCTAACCTGTTTCGGCAGATCCAGCATCACGCCTTCCTCTTTCCAGTCGGTAAGGTCGGCCGAAGAAAAAACTTTAAAATAATTACCCGCCCATCCTGTAAAACCATCGCTGGTAGGATAGATATAATACCTTTTGGTTTTTTCGGAATACAGTATCTCGGGATCAGCATAATAGCCGGCCAGTACAGGATTCCGGTTCTGCAATACCTGCACCTGCCAGGTCTCCGGCTTACGGCCTGTTATCGAAACAGTGTAAGCAACCGGCTTTTTCGAAAAATCGGAACCTGAAGCGGACAATTTTACCCCTGGAAAATTTTTAAACCGCGGATCAAAATTATGGAGCGAGGTATTGTCTAAAACAGGCAGCCATAACTTTTTAGCTACCGTATCCATCACTATATTGTTCTTCTTAATCTGTTTGGATTGTGCAGCGCCCAGCACATCTGCTACCTTTAGCCACTTTGCAGTTAAAAGTTCCATTTCCTGGCGGGTGATGGGCAAAACTGTTCCATGCCGAGGATGAAAATTCATCGATACCTGTTCATCCACCACTTTGAAATTCTCAAGGTCGGTTGTTTTGGTAAACTGGTAACGCCCTTTGGTATACACATCATACATTAATATGTAGCCGCTTCCATCGTTCAGCTTAAATAAACCAGCGCCCTCAACCGGGTCTTTGGTTTGCTGTACATAGGGATCACGCAGCTTATAGCCTTCCGTCAGTTTATCCGAAACGGCTACTTTAATGCCCGCACCCTGGCCCTCGGTTTTAAAGAACAGGTGAAATTTGCCATTTTTCTCCACAATATCCCCGTCGATGCAGGCACCTTTGTTCGGACTGAAGAACAATTGCTTTGGTTCTGTTTCCAGGGCGGTGAAATCTTTATTCGTATACGCATAATAGATAATATCCGGCTCGTTTCCAGCTCTCATCGACCAATAAACTATATATTGGCCTTTTTTAGCATCATAAATAGTTTGTGGCGCCCAAACCCGGTTTACTTTTTCAAAAGCCTTAAAGGTTTGCGGAATATTAATTATTGTTGAGGTCCAGTTGATCAGATCGGTTGACTTGAGCAAAACCATCGCCCGGTTAGAATCCCACCCATTCGCAGACACCATATCGGTTGCAACCATATAAAAGGTCTTACCATCTGCGCCCCGCAAAATATGCGGATCCCGCACACCACCTGTTGAGCTGATGGCCGAAGATGCTATTACCGGCTGGTTATTATTGAGTGCCTGGAAATCGTAGCCATTGGTGCTGATCGCAAAACGGATGGCTTCTTCCTCTTTACTATTCCCGGTGAAATAGGTAAAAAGGTAACCGGCATATTTTGAAGGAGCCATTTTTACCTGGGCCTTCATTACCAATGGCAACAAAACCATTGTCCATACCAACCAGTTTATTTTTTTGATCATAAGCTGTTACACTATCGTTAAATAAAGAATGCACTATCAGACTGCTTTATAACAAGCTATCAGCAAGCTTTGTAAAGTTGCTAAATCTATTGCCCGATTCACGGAGAAATTCGTATAAAAAGCGGGGTAAATTGGTTTATTTGAGGAGAGAAAAAGGTATTACTTATAAGAAATCGACTAATTTAACCCAGAATTGTCGATTCTTAAATTACCAGATATTTTTCCCCGGTACTGCTTCACGTAGTCGGCAGGCTTCATTTTAAACAGTTTGGTAAACTGCTCGCGGAAATATTTCACATCGCTAAACCCTACCGAATAGGCCACTTCACTTACCGTATCGTTGGTGGTGATGAGGAACTCTGCCGCTTTTCTTAGCCTTAAAAACCGGATAAAGCCGTTTACCGATTGCCCCGATATCAGCTTGATCCGTTTATATAAATAAGAGTGGCTCATGCCCATTTCACGGGCCAGGATTTCAATATTAAAGTCATTATCATCCAGGTGCTTTTCAACGATGGCTATACATTTATCTAACAGCTCCTGGTACTCTGCAGGCACATTGGGCTCTCCTGTTGTTTCTTTTTTTAAGGTAACCTGGTTATAAAAGTATTGCTGCAGGTTAGTACGGCTTTTAAAAAGGCCATTTACTTTAGCCAGCAGCAGTTCTTTATTGAAAGGCTTCGTCACATATTGGTCGGCCCCTTCTTCTGTTCCCCGCAGCTCTATATCCTGCGAAGTGTGGGCGGTCAGCAATATAACCGGTATATGACTCGTATTAACGTTATCCTTTATGGCAGCACAAAGGGTAATCCCGTCCATTTCCGGCATTGAAATATCTGAAATAATGAGGTCTGGATTCTTAGTTGTTACCATTTTTAGCGCCTCTTTACCGTTTTGCGCTTTGAATACCAGGAACTCATCATCGAACACCGAAGCCACGTAATTACGCATCTCCTCATCATCATCTACTACAATAATGGCTTTTTTGGTGGTCAGCAAAGGCATTTCGGGAAACAAAGCCGGGGCTTCTTCATCTCCTGAATCAAAATTATCGGTGGTTATAATGGAGTTTCCTTCCTCGTCATCCTGGGCGTCTTCCAGGGGAATAGCATCAAAATTATCCTGCCTAAGCGGCAGCTGAAGTGTAAATGCTGTACCCTTTGCAACCACACTCCGGTAACCAATGGTACCCTGATGCATGTCCGTAAACTGTTTCACCATATAAAGACCAATACCAAAGCCTAGTTTTACATGCCCCTCCGCCTGGTAAAAACGATCGAATATAGCATTACCAGTGCCTTCCGGTATACCCGCTCCTGTATCCCTGATCGTTATTTGCACCTGGTCACCCTCCTGCATCAAGTGTATATCAATTTGTCCGCCCCTGGGCGTATACTTAAAGGCATTAGAGATCAGGTTATACAAAATGATCTCTATCTTGTTTTTATCTCCGCAAATCTCTATGGGCTCTTCTATTCCCGAAACAGCGTAAGCGATGTCTTTTGTTTTTGCTTCGTGCTTAAAGTAATAAAAGACGGTATTACATAATTTACTGAAATCAAACCGGCTTAATTGTAATCCTTCTGCACCTTCTTCTATTTTTCTGAATAGTAATAGCTGATCCGTGAGGCTTAGCAATCGCGTTGCATTTAAACCGATGATCCGGAGCTCTTCTTTATCCTGCCCCTGGTACTGTTTAATCAAATCTTTAACCGGGTTGAGAATCAACGTAAGTGGCGTACGAAACTCATGGGAGATATTGGTGAAAAAGGACAGCCGTTTCTCGTTGATTTTCTTCTCCTGATCGTTGATTACCCGCTCTGTCTCTCTTTCGGCTCTCTCTTTTTCGTATTCGGCATGTGTTTTTTGCAGCTCTGCTTTCTGCACTTCTTTTTCCATCCGCTCACTTTCCAGTTCGGCTTTACGCATTTCGGCATTCACCCGTGAAAGCTGCAGCTCATACTTCATTTTAGCTTGCCTGGTTTTATACCGGATATACAGGATAGCAAGGGCTGCCGCTCCGGATAAATAAAGCAGGTAAGCCCACCAAGTGCGAAACCAGGGCGGTAATACTTTTATGGTAACCACTTTTTCAACCGTATTCCAGGTACCTTCAGCATTGGTAGATTTGATCCGCAAAGTGTAAGTGCCCTCCCGTATATTATTATAGGTAACCGTTCTTGAGTTACCAGCCATGTTCCAGTCTTTATCCCAGCCTTCGAGATAATAAGCGTATTGGATCTTATTAGGTGCTGAATACTCTAATGCCGCAAACTGTAACGAGAGTAAGGCCTCTTCGTAGGGAACGGTAAGCCTGGTGATATCGCCGTTCTCATTCATTTCATAATCTAGGTTGGGGGAAAGGTCTTTATTATTCACCCTCAGCGAGGTAATTACAAGCCCCGGAAAAAAGGTACGGGGCTTAATTCGTTGCGGATTAAAGATATTAAAACCGTTGTTGCCACCAAATACCAGCTCTCCAGACTGTAATTGAATAGCTGCCCGGTAAGAAAACTGGCTGCTTTGTAACCCGTCTGACTCGTAAAACCGGTTGAATTTACCAGACTGAGGATTGAATTTGTTGAGTCCATTGGCAGTGCTGATCCATAAGTTACCCGTGCCGTCTTCCAATATGTTCATCACGGTATTACTCGAAAGGCCTTCATCTTCGCTGTACCGTTTAGCTATTTTACCTTGTTTTCGATTAAACAATACCAAACCACCACCTTCGGAGCCCACCCAAAAATTGCCCTTACTATCTTCATAAATCGCCCGAACGGTTTTCCCAATGCCATAATACCGGTGCTTTTTGTTAACGCGGTCTATTTGAATCAGATCCTGCGCATTACCGGCCCAAAGCGTATGACTTCGGTCTTCTTTTATAGACATCAGATCTCCTAAAGACTGATCAAAAGTCTCAAACCTATTCATTAGTTTATTAAAAAGATATAAATGCCCGTTTTCATAGGTGGTTACCCATAGATTTCCCTCCGAGTCGGAGTAGATACGGATAGCTATCTTGTTTTCGAAACCATCTGCACTGTTTATTAATTTAAAATGTTCCGTACCACCGCCCACATTCAATTTAGTAACGCCACCCCCAAAAGTAGCCATCCAGATATTGCCGGCTGCATCCTGCGCCATACTGCTTACCGTATTGCTCGATAACTGAGGTTCTTTATAGAGGGTAAAATGAGTACGCTCTTCGTTCCATACATTAACACCCCCACCCTCTGTTCCGATCCACAGATTTCTTTTCGCATCTTCGAGGAAAGATGTAATAAAATTGCTGGTGAGGCCAGGATAAGCGGCACCCCTGCGAACCGTTTTAAACTCATTGCCGATGACATCAAAAACATTCAGCCCCCCCTTGTTGGTTCCAACCCATTTGCGCGACTCCTTATCTATAAATATTGCAAGTACTGATTCGCTGGTAAGGCCGCCCGATCTGTCAGCCCCATTAATATTACTGAGCTGCCCGGTCAGTAAATTAAGTATATCAATACCTCCACCGTCTGTTCCAATCCACAGCTGGTTTTTATCATCTACGCTTAATGCTGTAATATAATTAGCGCTTAAAAGCCCTTTACTGGTACTGTAATGAGTGATAACCCGGTTGGTTGTAACACCATACTGCAAAAGCCCGGTTGAAGTGCCGAGCCATAAATTGCCGGCATTATCCGCTACCATTTTATTTACAGAGAAATTACGGATGTCTGCATTGACCAAATCCAGCTTTCGGGTTTTATAATTGAAGCAATACAAGCCTCCCCCTGCTATGAATATCCAGGTACGTTTTTGTTGATCAACATACATAGCCTGAACTGAGGCATAAATATTAGCGCTACCATCTGCATTATAAAGTGGAATCTGAACCGCTTCTTTTTTATCCTTAAACCGAACGAGCACGCTCAAACCGCTGGTGCCTAAAAAAATATTCCCCTCGGCATCTTTCTCTATACTATTTATATAAATACCCACCTTTTGTTTTTGCGAAGACTGATGAGGGTAATAATAAACGGGCGATACTACGTTGGTAAATGTATTGTAAGTAACAGCACCCTGTCCCATGCCAATCCATAAATTATGATCGTTATCCTCATTCAACGCCGAAATGTAATTATGAGGTAATGAAGTGCTGTCGTTAATGCGGTTGCGTAATACCTTAAACTCATACCCATCATAGCGGTCAAGACCATCATAGGTACCAAACCAGATAAAGCCCTGACTGTCCTGGAAAATACATTTAACCGAGTTGTTGGATAACCCCTGGTTGCTGCCCAGGTATTTTACTTTATAAGCATCCTGTGCTTGCAGGATCTCAACAAGAAGAAACAGATAAATGACGGAAAGTATGGTTCTGCGGAACATATCGGCCCCCACAAGGTAATAAAAAGCATTTATTTTGAATCAGATGCCAAAACAATTTAAAAATGTACTACTCAATTGTTCAGTTAACATACGCCCACTCTTTGTTAAAATGCGCGTATGTTGTTTTTAAAACAGTTTTTACTTTACAGCCTATCTGTTCATCAATGTTCTTTCTATGCGATCAATATATATAACCGCTTTTGCGAGCGTTCTTTTATCGGGCAATGCTTTTGGGCAATCTTATATACCGGAGAAAAGCAATCCCCTGTTTAAAGTGCAGCCCACCATTAAGGCAGGGGCTTACGCGTTTAGCTTAAAAGATGTGAAACTGATCGGCCAAAGTCCGTTTAAGCATGCTATGAAGATCAATGGCGACTATATACTATCGCTGAAAGAAGACAGGCTACTAAACCGGTTTTATAAGAATTCAGGCCTGCAACCTAAAGACAGCGCCTACGGCGGATGGGAAAGCGAAGGTTTATCAGGGCATACCCTGGGACATTATCTATCGGCCTGTTCTATGATGTATGCATCGGAGAAAGACGCACGCTTTAAACAAAAAGTGGATTATATAGTAGACAAGCTGATCAAATGCCAGGATGCCCGGAAGACGGGCTATATAGGCGCGATACCCAAAGAAGATTCTATTTTTTACGGGGTACAGCGAGGCGAGATCAAAAGCGGCGGCTTTGACCTCAATGGCGGATGGGCGCCCTGGTATACGGTACATAAAGTAATGGCCGGACTGGTAGATGCTTACTTATATTGCAACAACACCAAAGCACTGGGCGCGGTCATTAAAATGGCTGATTGGACAGCCACTATTGTTAACCCTTTAACAGAGGAGCAAAGGCTAAAAATGTTGCGTTGCGAATTCGGTGGCATGAATGATATACTGGCGAATATTTATGCCATCACAGGCAATAAAAAGTACCTGGATCTTTCTTATAAGTTTTATGACGACTTTGTAATGAAACCCCTGGCCGAAGGCCAGCCTGATCCGCTTGCCGGCAAACACTCTAATACCAATATTCCCAAAGCCATTGGCGCCGCCAGGCAGTACACCCTTACCTCCAATAAAAGCGATGCTACCATTGCTGAAAGAACCTGGGATATACTGGTGAACCATCATAGCTATGTAACGGGCGGTAACGGCAACTATGAATACCTGGGCCAACCCGGTAAGCTCAGCGATGCGCTCAGCGACAATACGGCTGAAAGCTGTTGTATTTATAATATGCTGAAGCTTACTGGTCAGCTTTTTGCCTGGAAGCCTTCAGCCACATTAATGAACTATTTTGAAAGAGCGCTGTACAACGATATACTGGCCTCACAAAATCCAAACACCGCCATGATGCTCTATTTTGAGCCGCTGCGCATGGGTGCTAAAAAGCATTTCAGCGACTCGCTGCATAGCTTTACCTGCTGCGTAGGCAGCGGTATGGAGAATCATACCAAATACACCGAGAGCATTTATTTTGAAGGAGCCGATGGCAGCCTGTATGTGAATCTCTTTATTCCCTCGCAGTTAAACTGGAGGAATAAAGGCGTTAGTATCACTCAAAGTACTTCTTATCCTGAAGCCAATACCACCAGCTTTACGGTTACCGCTCAAAAGCCCTCTACCTTCTCCTTTAAAATTCGTCAGCCCTGGTGGAACAAGGGTATACCTGTTGTAACCATCAACGGCAAAACGGTTAACACAACCGTTAACGATGAGGGTTATATTGTTGTACCCAATAAGTGGCGTAATAACGACAAAGTGCAGGTATCTTTCGAAATGAACTTATATGCAGAAGCCATGCCCGACAATACCAATCGTGTAGCCCTGATGTACGGGCCGCTGGTGTTGGCGGGGGACCTGGGTAAAAAAACACCAGACCCTGTGTATGGTATACCGGTACTATTGACGGATAACCGCAATGTAACCGACTGGATCGTTAAAGACGCTTCAGCACCCTTAACCTTTCAAACTAAAAACACGGGTAAACCTTTTGATGTGAAGCTGACACCGTTCTATAAGAACATTGATAATCATTACAGCGTTTACTGGGACTATTTTACCAATGCTGACTGGCTGGCGAAGCAAGCGGAATACGAAGCAGAGAAAAAGCGCCAGCAGCTGATAGAAGCACAAACCATCGATAATTTCCGCATCGGTGAAATGCAGCCCGAGCGCGACCATGATCTCAAAGCCAGCGAGCAATCTTATGTAGACGCGGCTTATGGCCGTAGCGGCCGTGAAGTAAGAAGAGACGGCTTCTTTTCTTTTAACATGAAAGTAGATGCTGGCAAACCAACGGCTTTGTTGTTCAGCTATATCGGTGATGATAAAGGTCGCAGCTTCGACATACTGGTAGATGAAGTAAAAGTAACATCGGTAGAACTAAAAGGTGGCAAGCCTGGTAAATTCTTCGATGAAGAGTATATGATCCCATTAGATTTGATCAAGGATAAAAGCACCATCAGGGTGAAAGTTCAATCAACCAATGGCCGAACAGCCGGGCGCGTATTTGGTGTAAGAACCATTCGAAAGTAAAAGGATGGTATAATGAGGTGTTATTGAATACGGGAAGCGGGTTAATTTTTTTCAACTAAATGAGATAGAAAATTCCACTAATGCACGAATAGGTTTAGAATAATAGCAAGAGTCATCTCAAAAACATTTTTGTGACGATAAAATATTTAAATGGCTGGTTACAGCAAGCATTTTAAAGCTATTTCAAAAATATGCATGCATGATCAATTTCTATTGACATTATCTCATAAACTGTAGCTTTGAAGTCGCACATCCGTATACTATACAGCTTTTCCCTTGCGCCTTCGTGCCTTCGCGGCTAAATAGCCTAGTTGCGCAACAAAATAGAATCAGTGGCTATTATTAATTCCCTGTTTACTGCAGCTTCAATACTACGGTTGTTGTAGCATCATTTAATGGAAAGACAAAGCGTCCCTGCTCTAAAGAAAGATTCGTTACCGGTTTATATGTTGCGGCCGATACTGTTGTTGATTCTAACCTGAAATAAGCAGCCGGGGTATGCGCATCAGCAGGGGCCAATGTCAACCTGATCTCTTTGGTGAGCTTGTTATAAGCAATGGCTTTTACCTGGCCCGCGTCCAACGTAATCCATAAGCCAACCGGGGCAATAAAAATATTCCTTTGCGCCGCTGTAGTAATATCAACATGTATCCAACCGGCCTTTTCGCTGAGGTTTCCGCCAAAAGCCAGCCAGCCCAATTTTTTATCCTGGGCAATATAGGTAGCGGTATTGATGGCATAGCCATAAAAGCCCGATCCATAATCTCCATTAATGCCGTCATTTTTTAAACTTGCCGGAAACGCATGAAAGGCGCAGGGAGCAAAACCATCTTCTGTAATATTAGCAATACCACCCAATACACCGCCATAACCCACACGCAGCAAATACAGGTCGTTGGGCTTCCTTCTGTATTCGGTAAGCACCGGTATGGCATTCAGCTCCGATCCGTAGTGATGGATCATACGTTCTATACGTTGCGTTTTCCCACCATATAAAAAATCCCAGTAGCGGCGGGCATTACCATTATAAGCCCAGGAAGGTACCGTAGGCATATAACCCAATATGGCATTTAGTGTAACGGTGGCTTTATCTTCATAACCAAAGAACAGGCACCAAATGTATACTTCTTCCTGGCCGGTAGAATCCCAGGGCATTTCGCTGCCAAATGGAAATTCCAGCTTATTCCATTGAATAGCCCTTTTCTTCATAATGGCTTCCAGCTTGTCGGCCATTTCTTTTTTGCCTTCAGCCTTCAGGTCTTTGAGTATAAAATAAAAAACAGAGCCCTCCATTAAACCAAACTGTGTATAATAAGGCGCATGTTCCATCATACCGGTAATGGTATTATAGGCATGTTCCAGGTACCAGTCCCAGTTATGGTGCGTGGTTAAGCCTTTATGGTTCCTGGCCATCCGGTATAATACCCAATAAGCTGCTGCTACATGCGGATAGTTATAGGCGCGACCCAGATTATTGGCTTCCTTTAAAGGCCATGCAGACCAGGTTTTAAAATTGATCGCACTACTGTAAGTGCCCTTTGGCATCGAATCCGGCTCATAATAAAAAAGGCTTTTTCTTACACCGTATTGTTGTGGTCCTTCTTTCATCTGTATACGTCCAAATAAAGTTTCATCCACAAAACGCTCCAGCTTCCCGATCTCCTTTTTATCGGGCAACACTAATTGTTTCATCATGGCGCCCAACCAACCACCGGCGCCCCCTTCATCGCTCAGGCCTGCAATCCATGCCCTGTTATCCTGGTCCACCTGCTGTTGTCTTTCGTAATCGTAAGTAATAATGCCTGGCGCGCGATGAAAGGGATCATTACTATTATCATACCATTGTTTAGTGGTTAAAAAATTACCGAAGGCTTCAATGGTTTTACGCTCGGGATGGATGATTTTATAATGAATCACCTGTTGCATGCCATCCTGGTAAGTAATGGTTAGTCTTGCCCTTCCAAAGAGCTTACCGTCCACAGCGTATGCCTGTATGGCCCTATCGGCAGCCGTCGTTTTTTCAATGCTTAATGCGCCTTTAGGTTCTATATCTATTTGTTTTACGGGGCTCTTATATTTCAGGAAGAGTTTACCTTTTATATTAGTGGGTATTACGTAGCCGGGAATACCAATGGCTACCGGGCGATTGTTCTTCCGCAGCGTGGTTTCAATGTCCCTCGGAGTGCCGGACAATACCAGTTGTACGCCATAAGTTTTTGTTTCACCTGGTTGTAAGATGATCGAAGTAGGCTTATTCCAGGGCTCTGCCTGTTTCCACTCCTTTTCGGCATAAGCTTTACTCAAAGCCATCCATTCATAAAAACCTTCAAACACAATGCCGCGTGGCGTCGGATCATCCAGTAAAGGGTTATACGCTTCAAACGAAGTATTAGGTTCCGGCAACACCAACAGCGATGGCGCATGACCGTTTAATCTGGTTACCTGTAAATAACCCCCACGACCTCCTATATACGGATCGTAAAAAACATTCTGCACATGCGCCTGCTCCAATGTTCTTTTTTCAATGAGGTTATTAAAGATCATAGGCATTCCCAATGCGCCTATTTCGACAGGCTGCTTTGTAGAATTATGCAGCACAAACCTTAATGCCAGCTTATTGCCTTTTACCTCCCAAAAGCGTTGCACCTGCAAAGGCATGCCAGCCGCAAAGGTTGGGGTAAGATCGGCCGCCGCCAAAACGCCAACACCGGCTTTAATAGCGGTTACCGGTTTACGTGCTGCCGCCGTTGAAAAGCTTTTCCAGGCAGTATCCCCCGGCTGCTTTAACCGGATGTTGAGATCGCCCAGGTGGTACAGGCCATTGCTGCTTCGCACTTTCAGGCTATCACCAGGAGTAAAGTCGAAAGCCGGATGGCTATTGGGATGCAGGGCCGCTACAGTTTGCGAGGAGCGAACCAGCTTTACTATAAATTCAGGAGTACGGTAAGTATCAATGCCCTGCTCCGGATGCAGCGTGGACGGGGCTTTGGCCAGTCGCTCCCAGGGCGATTGGGCTATTGCTGAGAAGCCCGTACATAATAGAGAGAGGGCTATAAGAGTTTTTCGCATATACAGTTTTTAAGAGAAATGGAACACTGTGGAACTGTCAATATCAGGTTGCTTTTCGCCCTTTTTCTTGATAAAAAGGTGGAGCCAAAAATCAAGGCTCTGAAAAATTTTGCAAGCCTAACCCTGCTGAACTCGCCGCATGGTTTCACTGATATGCAAAACCCAACTGCGCTCAAACAGCGGCGGCTTTTTAACGGCTTCCTTCAATTATTTTCTTAACGCAATTTTTTCAAGGCCAGTACCACAAACTTCATAAACGTTATTGCCAGCTCCTTACTGATCACTCACTTCACCCACTTCTTTACCCGCTACTAAAGTAACCTGCTGCGATAAATTATGCTGTATAAGAATTAACCTCTTTTAACCAGATTTAAACCTGCTATTGAAATCAACGGCCGGGGCTGTACTCTTTTCCTACCACCAACCGATCTCCGGAATCATCTACTTCAAATAAATGGGGAATGCGCACGATTTGGCCGGGCTTGTCTTCCCGATGGCTATGTACGGACATCAGCAACTTGCCTTCGAAGGTTTTAAACAACATGCCATGGCCGAAATTGGGTGGCGTTATGGGTTCTTTTTCGTGTACCCAGGGACCATCGAGTGTGCCGCTTTCAGAGTAGGCTACGCCCTGTGTGTATACATTAAAGATCCAGCTGGTCCATAACATGCCCAGGCGGCCTGTTTTTGTATTGAATAAAAAAGGACCATCTGTTACCTTATTAAAAATAATATTGCCCTTTTCATCGCGCTCCTTACTCCATGGCGATGCACTGGCCTTAAACAGCAAATGCCCCTTGCCAACACTACCGCTTAGATCGGGCTTCAGCTCTATTTTTTCAATAGTGCCATCCCAGTTCTGTAGCCATTCGTAACAATACACCATATAGGGTTTCTGATCTTTATCTACCCAAAAAGTGCCATCCAGGGTGGGCATGTTAGCGGGTAAGTAAGTGCTATCCTTCATGGGCACATACGGACCATCGGGCTCATCGCTTACCAGCACATGGCTGGCCCTGCGCTCAATAGGGTTTCCCTTTACCGTATCAATCATTACTGCCGGGTTGGTAAAAGTGGCGAAATTATAATACCGTCCTTTATACTCATGTAATTCGGCCGCCCATATTACAGGCCTCGGGCCCATCCACGAATTGGTATCTACCTGCACTACCCGGTAAGGGCCGGTCCAGGTTTTCAGGTCTTTGCTTTTCCATAAACCACCACCAGTGCCGGTCATATAATAGGTGGCTGTTTTTTTATCGGCCAGTATAAAAGGATCGCTTAAGCGAATAGAATCCAGCGGAATATCATGACGAAGCACAGCCGGCCTTTTTTGAGCCAACCCAATACAGTAGCAAACGGTAAACGCCAATAGCAGGGCTGGTTTTATCAATCGCATATTTATTATTTTCATGAGCAAGAGAGTTGTTAAAAGCATTAAATATACTACAATTCAAATGATTGCAGCAATAGCCATACGCTTTAAAAACACCAGGAAACCCCATTGCAAAAAGGGAGTTATGGACAATTATAAGTTTTTATATCTGTCCACAACTATGTTTTTTTATACCTTTATGGACAATTATAAATAACTAAAATCCTCCACAAGTGCAACAACCCGAAACCATTGTAGGGAGAGATCCCGAGAAAAAGATACTGAAAGAAGTGCTTGGATCAGGAGAAGCCGAGCTGGTTGCGGTATACGGCAGACGCCGTGTAGGTAAAACTTTTTTAATAAGAAACTATTATGCGCCTTATATAGCTTTTGAGTTTACCGGCATACATGCCGCAAGCCTGCCTGATCAGTTACAAAACTTTGGCGATACCCTACAACAAGCCATGCAAGCCGTTGTGCCACCCGCCACACCACAAAACTGGCCGCAGGCATTTACTTATCTTACCAACTATCTCAGCACTAAAAAAGGGCGGCAGCCCATTGTAATTTTGTTTGATGAGTTTCCCTGGATCCATACACCCAAATCGAGGTTTTTAGAATCATTTGCACATTGGTGGAACACCTGGGCATCGCACCAACCGCGCATTAAGGTAGTGATCTGCGGCTCTGCCGCCTCCTGGATGATCGAGCATATACTCAATAATAAAGGCGGATTGCATAACCGGGTGAGCCGCTCCATACGGTTGATGCCTTTTACCTTGTATGAAACAGCTGCCTATCTGAAAAGTCGTAACGTGAAGCTGAACGAATACCAAACCCTGCAACTCTATATGGCTATGGGCGGTATACCGCAATACCTGAAGCAGGCTGCTAAGGGACAAAGCGCTGAACAGGTCATCAACAAAATTTGTTTTGAAAAAAACGGGCTGTTGAAAAACGAGTTTCAAAACCTGTACCGTTCCTTATTTACCAACGCAGGACAACATGAAGCCGTTGTGCGAGCCCTGGCCAAAAAGCCTTCGGGCATGACACGCGCTGAGCTGATCGCCGCCTGTGGCTTTACAACGGGCGGCGGTACTACCCGCATTTTTGACGAGCTGGAGCAATCAGGGTTTATTACCCTGTATATTCCTTTTGCCAAAACACTGAGGGATAGTATGTACAAACTTTCTGACGAGTACTCGCTGTTTTATTTAAAGTTTGTGGAGCATAGCCGTGCCGCCGGTGCAGGTACCTGGCAAAAGCTGGCTGCCGGTCAGTCTTATAAAAGCTGGTGTGGCTTTGCTTTTGAAGCCGTTTGCCAGAAGCATGTACCCCAGATCATGCAGGCCCTGGGAGTAGCAGGTATTTATGTAGAAGCTTCAGGCTGGCGCTATCAGCCTAAAACGAAAAAAGAAACGGGTGTACAAATAGACCTGCTGCTGGACCGTAAAGACCATTGCATAAACCTTTGTGAAATGAAGTTTGCCGCATCAGCTTTTACCATCGATAAAAAATATGCCGCGGAGTTGGATAATAAGGTGCATGTATTTACCGAACAAACCCAAACACGCAAAACCATTTTCCCTACGTTGATCACTACGTTTGGCGTAAAGAAAAACGAACATTTTACCGGGCGTGTGCAAGCCGAGGTTACCATGAGCGACCTGTTTACCCGAGGGTAATTACCCACCGGCCAGGCCGCCCCGGCAACACGACATTACCTGAAACCCGCTGCTAGCCTTGCTGCAATGCTAACAGGCGCGATGCGGTATACACCAGCTTTTTCATATAGTTGATACAAGTAAAAATATCGGCCGCATCCATTTCTTCTGCCAGCGAACCGTTGGATAAAGCAGCTGTAGTAAACAGCTGCAGCCATTGCTTCCAGCGGCGTAAAGACCGCTTTTCAAAAAACTTAGCGATAAAACCCATAGGGTTGGCAAACTCTTTTGAACTAAGCAGTACGGGAAACTCTGCTACAGGCACAGCCACGGCATTGTACCCGGACCACCGGTACCGGCCCTCCTGCTGGTGCAGGAGGTAACAGGCTTCTATTAATAACTCCAGCTGCTCGCCATAATGCAAGGCATTGGCCGGACTGCCGCGCAACCAGCTATAGCTGTCTTTTAGGGCGGCACGGCAATAATCATCAAAAGCTTTTATTTGTTCGGCACGCCCTGCATAATCAAAAAATGATTGTAATACCCGCATAGGATCAGCCTTTGCCGGGTTGCCGCTATAGTTGGCCGCAATGCGGTTCAGCAAATACCCAGGGTGTAAATGGTGCTTTTTCATCTGTTATTTTTTTTATTTTAAAATGGTCAGATGCCTGCCTGTCAGCAGACAGGGAATTCGCATAAAAATCATCATTGCGTGGTTTATATTGTAGCTAGCTGATTTTTATACTTACTTCATAGGTTTAGGTTAAAGATTGATGGATATTGCCCGGAAACGCCGTAATGATGCTACCTGCGGCATCAGACACTACGGTGAGTACCGATACCGTGTTGCCCTTATCATCGTAACCGATAGGCTCGCCGGCATCCCAAACCCTTTGCAGGTTGCTGCTTTGGGGTATAGGCTCCGGCTGTTGTTGAAATGCATCGCGGATATGGGCAATGATATACGGGATATCGATAGTGAACTTACCGGTAGCCGGATGCCGGGAGATTTTGTAGTAGTGCCGCTCTACAATATGCGCTAAAGCAGAAGCGCCCAGGTACCAGTTTTTACGCAGCAGCTTTCTATGATTTTTTAGTGGCAGGCGATAGAGATGTTGTACCTGCTGCTCCTGCAGCCATTGCTCGGTATCGCTAATGGTAAATAGCACGCGAAGCCATTTGGCCTCATCGAAAACAGGGCATAATAGTGGCGTTGCCACAGCCTGTAGATGTAATGGTGTTAACATAACTGTGTTTTTAGCATAGGTTAAACGAATATTCGTATAGAAATTCTACACTAAGGTATAGAATTATTTTTTATTTTCAACCTATGAAGTGGGTATTTTTTTGAACTAACTTTAATGTGTGAATTTTGACATCTAAAACGCTTAAGGTCAATGACTAAATTAGGATTGTTTTTGTCGCAGCGTTCTGTAAACAAGTCGGAAGCAGCACGCAAAGCCGGGTTATCCAAAGCCCGCATGAACGAACTAACGCTGAATGATCGCAGTCATTTAAGAGCGGAGGAATTGTATTTGATAGCCCTGGCTATTGGCGTTGATCCCGGCAACCTGCTGGAGTATGTTTGTGCCGAACTGAACCCTGCGGAGCAATTGCCGCTTGCGGCGGATGAGGAAACCCCTTACGAAACAGCAAAGACAAAGAAGAAACGGAAGTAACGTTTGCTGCTTTGTTATTTTGTTCCATTTATTTTTGGCGGAAACTAAGCTTCATTAAACGAAATGTCGCCCCATCTAAGGGACTCTTTGGAGAGCTTGACGAAGGGAATCTAGGCTTCGTAAAGCCCGTCCGAACGGGGCATCCGGCTGGCTCAGTCTGACAGCTCCTTCTCCATCGTCGTTTCGACTAAGCGACGCAGGAGCGCACGGAGAAATCTCCGGTTAGAAGTCGTAAACTCTTTCTGCCTCACTTTTTATTTCATCATCTCCTTCGGAAAACGCTTTCTCAACCTTTTTCTTGATAAAAAGGTTGAGCCAAAAATCAAGGCTATGAAAAAATTGGCTAAAAACAATTTTGTAAGCCTAAACCCGCCAAACTCGCCCCGCAGTTGCCGGCAGTTACTCGGTTTCCACGGGCTCTAACGGTGGCGGCTTTTTAACGGCTTCCTTCAATTGTTTTTCTTAACGCCATTTTTTCAAGGCCGGTCCTGCCTTCTCAATCGAATCCCGTTAATGTAAACAACAGCCCCTTTTAATCGTCATCTCGTCCAAAGGTTCGAAGAACTCCTTTAGAGACTAAGCGCAATGCAATGGAGCGCGCGCCTGCCCGGCCTACATAGACGGGGGAGAGATCTCCTTTTACAAAGACAAATGCAGTCCCTCTATATTTTTCTTCGTTCTTTTGTCATTGCCACAAAAGAACCAAAAAGGCTAGTCCGCCTTGAGGCGAGCAGCGCTCCGTGGCCCTGTCGGAAAATGTACGCTTCAGGCTTTGATTCCGCTTATGGCGGAATCGCCGTTCCGCTTCACTTTCCTTTTCGCTTGCAAGGCAGACGAAACTCCTATTCAGCATTACTTTCAAAGACGATCATCCGCGTATGCTGGCTCAAACCCTTCGACATCTAATTTCAAAAGTTCGAATAAGCTTAAGGAGATTCCTTACGGAGGCTATTGCTTCTTTTTATCGTCGTTTCGACTAAGCGACGCAGGAGCGCATGCCTGCCCGGCCCACATGGACGGGGAGAAATCTCCTGTTAGAAGTCGTGTGCTCGTTCAGCCTAATTTTTCAATTCGTCATCTGCTTCGCAAACTGCTTTTTCCACTTTTGTCTTAACACAAAAGTGGAGCAAAAAGTCAAGGCTGTGATGCCCTTGCTAAAAATGGACTACGCTTCACTAAAATGCCCAAACTCGCTACGTAGACCGTAATATTTACGGTGATACCACGGGCTCGAACAGTGGGCATTTTTTAACGTTTCGCTCCATCCATTTTCTTAACGCTCGTTCATCAAGGCCGTTTAAACATTCGACTTAATGATGGGACTAGTACTATCGATTGAGATATTTAATCGGAGTCAATGATACCGCGACGAGAACATTCATATTCACCGATCAGCGTCCGCCCATAACACGGTAGGTACAAAGAGGCGGACACACCACTATATTCACAGATGATAGTAGCTCCCATCCCGGCGGCAGACCCGTAAGTGCCGCCGGGGGGTCTTTTTTGTCCCGATAGCTATCGGGATTTTTGGACAAGCAAAAAGGTCCGAAGAAATTAAAAACAATCCTGTCAAAGAACTTATGTTATAAGTACTTTATCGGAGGCGCCCGGCTGTGGGTGCTTTTATTAGCAACGGTATTATTCGGTGTTTTCATACTCATCCTGTTTTGCGGTGGATGAGTCTCGTTGGTGAGGTGAGTGCATAAAAAGTGCGAACCCAACTTACCAACTAGCGAGGTCGTAGGAGACCATAGTACAGATAAGAGGGCCCGCACCATAAATGTACGAGCCTATCACTTACCGTCCTGTACTAATTTGAAATTTCCTACGTTTCGCCAGTAAGACTCAGTGAATAGCTTAGCTATTATTTTTTTTTACAATTGCTAAATTATGAAATTGGTCTAATTCGACCAAATATTTTTTTGACTTGTTGCCACCTTTAATTTATAATGGCGGATGAAGAAATATTAAAGATCAGAAAAGAGTTTGGTGCTTATTTAAAAAAGCACCGTGAAGAAGTATTAAAGGAAAAAAATCTTTTGGCGTTTTCCTACAACTCAGAATTGGATAACAGTAAACTGGGTAAAATTGAAAAAGGCGAAGTAGATATTCAGTTTAGCACTTTAGTTGAGATTGCCAAAACCTATAAGCTGTCTTCGAAAAGTATTTTGGGGTTTAAGGTATTGATTGCCGAATAACTTAAGTAGCATACAAATAAAATCTTTATTCGGCTACCCTCCCTTGCAACTCTTTGGGGAGTGATGAATAAACAGGCAGAGCAGAAAATATTTTATAATTTACTTCTTCAAGCCAGTCTTGCAAGCCTAACTCCTTTTTGATATCCTTACCATTTATCTTCAAAACTTCCATTTCTATTAGAAATGGTACAATTTCAATATTCTTTCCTGAAGAATCATCCAGGTGTTTTACCTTCTCATAGTCAGCGAAAATAATATTAGTACTAAACCGTTTTGAATAGCCCCATTTCTCAGCGTTCAATGACAATGGAGGCCATGCCATTTTTGTATCGGGGATAACCTCTTCTTCTACAGTAACTTTTTCAGTTGTCATAATTTTCCAACCCATTTTTGAAACAGCAGCAGATTGTCCCACTAAATAAAACAGGGCTAACAGTAGTTCCCGGCTTACTTCATGCAAATGCGTAATCGCATCTTCATGGATGGACCTATAAACTCTAAGAAACAATGGCAACTCAAGCGGTTCTTTTATCTTTTTAGGATCAATAATTTTACCGTAAGCAAATTGCCTGGTTCGCGACAATGGTACTTTTACAATATCGCCATGTTTTAAGTATTTTATATTGATAGGCATTTTGTACACTTTGTTATCGTAAAAGCATTTCGGATATGCACAAAGTAGCTTTAATCTGCCGTTCCATTATTATCTCCATTGCTAAACTTCAAACAAATTATGAATAATATAATTAACGGCATTCTTTGTTCGAGGTACACTGTCCGTTAATAAATACTCATGAAGTCTTTTAGCCACTACTTCAGCTTGAGGTTTATCAATCAACCGGGGATTTAGCTCCCTCATCCAAAGAGATTCGTTTAGCCTCTCTCCGTTAACAGTACAGTATATTAGCGCATCCAACGCTATCAAACTAAGCGGGCGGCCCATTGTCAGCCATTTCTCCGCTCTTTCCCAATTAAATTGTGAGCTCGCAGCCAGATGCCCCCAGTTGGATGATATATTGCTGATTCTGTGACAAACCGTCTCAATCCAGTCCAATGTCTGGCTGCTCTTAAAATACAGCAGTGCCGAAACATTCTCCGCTAGGTACTTATCATCTTTATGCTCCAGCTCTTTTGTAAGCATCGCAAATGCTTCTTCATAATCTAAACAATTGACCACGGCCTCTGCAAATATGGTAATCTCTCTTTCCTGGCGGTTAGACCATTCTTGTTTTATCCACGCTCCCGCCGCTTTGCCCACAACCTTAGCTGCCATTTCATAAGCTTTATAATTAATAGCCCTGTTATACGCTACCTTTTCCTGGAGCCTATTGAGAACCTTTAGTGGATCGAACTGCTGAAGCGCTTTAATTACAAGATCGTCTGTAAAGTATTGAACGAATGAAAAATCAATTAGCTGGTTCAGATCATTTTTGATTTGATCGAATTCGGGAAAAGGGAATTGATCAGCGTCCAACACCTCAGCATGTGGTTGCGTAGCCTCCCCGGTACCATAATCGTAAAAATCGTCGTGTAAGTAATAACCATGCCCATGAATAGCAGCCAGGTTAAAAAACTCTGATGGCCTTAAAGCAACATTCAATAAACGGTCGCGACAAGGAATACATAAACGAAACGGAGCTTGCCCTTCATCGCTGTATTGCTCGACTTCTACCTCAGGTATGTTGCAGCTTTCACATTTCATTTGATCTTGTTTTAGGAAACTACCCATACGAATAGTTGAAATGATAAAGCTATAGCATTTGATGATTTAATGATGGTTTCTGAATTATTTTCTTTCTAACGTTTTAAACTACCAACAAATAACAGCAAACTGCGTAAAATTGGAAAAAGTTAAAGTGAATATTTAGTACCTAGATTGAAATAGCGAGAACCTATAAGCTGTCTTCAAAAAATATTTTGAGGCTTAAGATATTTTCTTGTCTAATTTAAAAACTTATGCATCTATAACGCAGAATAAGCGAAATATGTTGTGGCCTCCAAATTTCATTTTTCTTTGGTACGATGTATCACTTACTACTCATGATCATCAATAATCCACATTTCTGCAGGCTCTGGATTTTCGCCACTAATAAAATTTTTTACTTTAAAATGCAACTCTGCGATATTGTTATAAATACCCGGGTGCGTTCTATCAAATAGAGACTTATAAAAGTCCCGCAACGGCTTGTATTTGTCCTCTGTATTAAAGTCTTTGGAGTTTATAAGAGTATGTGCAAAATATGGTTTATCTCCTTTTATTTCTTCTTTGAAATAGAACTTCTCAAAATATGGCACCTGAACAATTTTTATAGCACCATTTGTATTCTTTGATACTTCGTCACATATTCTGCTATTAACGGTCCACATAGCATTCGTAACCCATTTGTCTTTTCTTTTCGTTTTTGGATTATCACTGTCGTGAATTGCAAAATATGATATTCCGAAATGATTTAAAATTTTAGCGAATAGTGGAATGTTCCCTTTACCAAAGCAGCTAACTATATGGATTTTATCTTTGTACTCAGATTCTTCTAATAGTGCTGAATACACTAAGAGCTCTGTCTCACCCTCAACTAGTAAAACTTGCTCTGCAAAGAAAAATTCATTCACCATTGGATTACAAGCTCTAATCATTGACAATGCGATTCGCTCTTCCTCGTCAAAAGAAATTTTATCTGTTGAGATAATTTTAATACTCCAATTATCCTTCCTTTCTACTCGAATAATTGTGGTATGAGGTTTTGAAACATCGATAAAGACAGGCGAATGCGTACTCGTCATTACTTGCCAATTTTCAAGTTCCGCCAACTTGTAAAGCGCTTCTCTTGCTGCTCTAATTGTAGGGGGATGCAAGAATGACTCAGGTTCATCAATGAGTAATATTCTCGGTTTGTCCACATCTATTTTCTTAGTCCCTCTTTTAATTCTACCTAATTCTGCCAGTGCTGAAATTGCTGCCCATAAAAAGGAACGTTGCATACCAGCACCTTGATGCGATAATGGTAGTGATTCCTTATCGGTTTCTTTGATTCTAATATGTGACCCATTAGCAATTATTTTTTCAACCTCTACTTTTCCTAAAGCAGGCCTAAATTGAGCCGTGTAATTTGGAAAGATATCTTTTAACTTATGAGAAATGTTATCTGTTGTTTCTTTGAGTTGGCCATCTATTTCGGCAGCAAAGTCGTTAGTTAACTTCTCAAGTTGTTCTAGTAATTCAGCAACTTTAGATTTATCTTTCTTAATACTGCTTTTAATTGTAGCTGTTAAAATTTCTGTTATAGATGCCTCTATCTTTTCCGGAGTGTCTGTTGGTTTTATTCTTAATGGTGTTGGTATTCTGCTTGCTAAAAGCGAATCAAAACCTCCTGAACCTCCTTTTTCGAACTTATTAGCCTCCCCGTTAAATGTATATTTATCTCCCTCGAATTTTTCTCCGTTCTTCGAATCTTCTGACCATTTGTACATCACTTTTATACATTCCCCATACGTTTCATCTATATAAACACATTTCTTTCCGACTGTCTTAGTGTCCTCTTCGGTTATATCTGTAAAAAAGCCAATAATTTCAATGGGAATTTTTGTGTTCTCGTTGTAAAAGTTTGATATTTTCAGCTCTCCTCCAGCAGAAGCAAAGGCTTCATATGCATCTAAAATTGTGGATTTGCCAGTATTATTTTGGCCTATTAAAACAACGATATTGTCAATTTTAATTTCACAGCCAGTATCATCGAAACAACCAAAGTTCTTAATAGTTAGTCCTGATAATTTCATTTTTCCATTTTGCGTGTTAAAAATAATAGCGTTTACTACTAAAAGTCATTCGTTTTGAGTAGGTAAAATAGCTCATTGTTAAGTTCCGTAAAGACAGTCTTTAGGTTCCATGCTTAGTTATTTGGTAGAGGCATGAAAATAAAAAAACATTGGCAAACATGAAAGAGGGTATTTTCCCCGTATTTTTAAAGGCTTCATTAGTTATCACTATAAGGAGTATCCTCCACGCCTTTACCACGAAGCCTGGCAACCAAGTTATTTAATGGCTTACGCCATATTTCCTTAACCCAATTAGTATTGCCAAACCATTTTACAATGGTTGGACTAATGGCATAATAGGTTTCAATAAAAGCTCTACCATACCATGTTGTAGCAAGTTGGTTATCTCTAAATCTTCTCAGCACCCACACTTCGGAACAATCGTAGGAGCCGTAAACGGCCGTAGCGATATAGCATCCTCCTGACGATGTATCGATAGTCGGTATTTGGTAAGTTGTATCATACTTCTTTATTTTCTCGGCATATTGGGCGATTACATTTTTATTGTGCACCTTGTCTAATAACAATTGTATGTAACCGATGTGCATTTCAATACCCTTTTTCCAGGCGTCAGATGCGGTGACACCGTAAGTGTCGCCAAAAACATGGATCAAATAGTCGCCGAAAGTGTACAGTATATCTTTGGCCGAAGAAACGTTACATAGGTACTCCTGTGTATAATTGTTTCTGATTTCATAATCAATGTCATTATAATGACTTCTGGCTCCATTATATAACAGTTGGGCAATTAAAGATGAGCGTGCATAAAGTTCCCTTATAATTTTTTCCTGTTCTTCACCAGCACTATTGGCCTTAACAAGATTCAATGTTGACTCAATACAATTAGTTACCGAAATGGCAGCACTTTGAATACCTGCAATTTTACAGGACATCGCTCTAAAATAAACGACATAGAAATTAGCCTCCCAGCTACCGGGGTCTTTCACCAGGATCATGTCATAATACTTTTCTGCATTTTCGCTGTTGTCTGCATCTTTAGCCCGCCTGGCAATTTCATACAGGTTTTTCAACTCTGACGATATATCAATTTTAACTACTCCCGTAACTTCTACGGTTCCGTCGATCATCATCCTCTTTGCTTCTTCTACAGAATATTTGACACCACAGGACTGGCATACGAATACACCTTCTTCTTTCATAAAATTGGTGCTTTCGCACATTTCACATACCAGGGCTTTCATTGTTTTATAGTTTTGTTTGTAAAGTCACTACGCTGATAGGAAACCTATAATTCCCTATCTGACTATACAAACCTAACTGAAGAGATTACGCCTTTTTTACGGAAAACCGTAAAGGCGCACAAACACTGATCTGCTTCCGTAAGAATTATTGAATGTCGAGCACGTATACAGCTAGCCGCTCATCGTCTTTATTGACATGACGCTGAAATTTCAGCCCTAACCGCTCCAATAATTGAATAGAGTTTTCATTTTCCGGTAGTGTAATACCCATAACCGTAGGCGTTATTTTTTGCGCAATAATTTCGTCCAGGTATTTTTGACTGGCCTCTAATGCGTAACCTTGTTTTTCAAACTCGGGTAAGAGGGCAAACCCAATGTCGGGAAACTCCTGCTTGTCCCGGTATAAAAAAGTTACCAGGCCAATGGGTTGTTGGGTTGCTTTGATTTCAAAAACGCTGTAAAAGAAATTTTGGTTGTCGAGGATCCTCTGAATATATTTTTCAGCATCATGGCTATTGTGTATATGCCGGTCGCCAATAAATTGTAACCAGCCAGGCGTGTTTACCAATTTAAGGATAAATGGGCTGTCTTCCGTTGATATTGGCCTTATTAAAAGCCGGTCGGTTTCTAATTGTTGGTACATATGGAAATGCCATAAAAATAAATAAACGGCGGCGATTTTGATTATTATAAAGCGCGATCTGCTAAGAGTGCAAAAAAGATGACTGGTTGGCGAAAACACCCAACCAGGGCAAAAGAGGTAGGCGATATTTGGATAACATTAGCCTAATATTTTGTAGAAACGCCCAATAGAACTACAAATGATGATCTGACAAGTATCTGCCCCACTATTACCAACTGATGTTACAAGCAGTCATTTTTGTCATTTGTTGTCTGGTGTTGTTTGTCTAAGTTCGGTTAAGGCTTTATTTCCTTCTTCAAATAGTGGCAACCATTTGGAAGATTTATTTTCAAAGTTATTCATTATGTCTTGTCCACCATACATTCCTTTGTTTGTTAACAAATAGAATTTTATTTGGTCTGTTGTCGGTAAATTTTTCGTTTCGATTTTTGTCGCTTTGTAAAGAAAGGTTTGTGCTAAACTCACAAATCGCTTTGCAGCATTACTAACATTCGCGTGTTGTCCACCACCGATAACGCCACCGCCTGAGCTTAAATACAAACTTGCGTCACCTGTCTGATAAGAAGCTATTGTTGCTGTCGAACCACCCATTTCCCATTCCATAATTACTCCATAAACAATTGTACTGTCTGTTGGTAATGAAAGTCCAAGTTGGCTTGCTGTCACAGAAAACGCCATACTCCGAAGTCCGTCAAATGCATTTTCAGTAATATTTATTTTATCATTTGGGACCGGTCTTGGGTCTGCTCCCCAACCGTCAAATTCGCAATCAAACTTATATCCAAGTTCGCACATTTTTTTTGTCCATTGTTTTACAATTTCATCTGCGATCTTCATTTTTGTTGTCCATCCGGTTACTATAAACAACTTCTTGTCACCAGCCGAAACGCCATATTGAACTGAGTAATTCAATTTGCGGATTTCAGTTGCCAATTGCTCTGCCTTGTCTGCCGCGTTAGTGTAAAAAAAATATTCAAGTTTTAATTCCGTGTCAGCCGTAACATTAAGTTTTCTTAATTCGCCAAGTGTTTGCGGCATCATTTGCATTTGTTTGTCTCGGTTGCTATTGAAAGATGCCTCATTAACAAATTGCCCGTTGCTGGATTTTGGTTTTAAAAAGTCAAACAACCCCATTTTAATTATTATTATTGTCGCTATTAAAGTTAGCCCAGCTATTAGTATTTTTTTCTTTGTTATCATATTTCTGCACAATGTTCATATGGTTGTCTGTAACTCAAATATATGCGAAACAACTCTGTTATAAAATGTTGCTCAATATTTTAAATGGCTATTTAATGCTTGTAAACCATGCAGACAGAATGGTTCATAATGAGCACCAAACACGATACGAGTGTTTGGTGAAAAAAAAGTCCGACCGAGAATTACGCTATTCTCAGCATGCAAAAAATATTCTCTGTCAACCTCAAAAACATCGGCAGCGCCTAAAATATGGGCAAAGCTAACAAGCGGGGTTGTATGGTATTTGTGTTTAATTTTTAAAACATTTGTCGATTATAAAATTAGGATATCAATGGGGCGGTTTATTTTTTTGATCCCTTGTGATCCCTCCTGATCCCTTCTGATCCCAAAACGCATGTTTTCTGTATCCGGGCTGTATCGTTTGTATATCCTCTCTGTATCCCGGCTGTATCCTTTCTATATCCGGGCTGTATCGTTTCTGTATCCTTTCTGTATCCTGGCTGTATCCTTCGTGTATCGTTCCTGTATCGCTTTGGTATAGGTAGGGCATGTGGTTTTATATTGTTTTGGCTAAACACCAATGCATTTTTTGCCATTGTTGGCCGTCCCCTACACTCGCCGTTGTTGTGTCTTTTTCCCCGGCTGGTGTTTCGTGAGGTTTGCCGTTGTTGCCTTTTTGACCAGGGAATTTGCAAGCAAAATCAATGAGGCTATGACCTACAAGGGTCGTTACGTCGAATGGAGTCCCGATAACTATCGTGGACGTAATGAGAGGTCTCCTTTTAACAAAAAAAGACGAAAGAGTGTCATTAATATTCAATGCTCTAACACCAACTAAGGCGCAACCAGAGTTGAAAGATGCTATAAGTGTTAGTTATCGCCTTTATAGGGCTCTTGAAAAACCTTGTCCTTATTGGCGTTTATATAATCTATGCTTTTTTTAAAATCAGACTTTATGTTGGGCGTTAAGTACTTTATCCAGTCCGGATTTTCTTCTTCCCGGAAGTACGCGTATAGCGCAAGCGCATACCCCCACTCTTTTTGTTTTAAATAGCCGATGCTGTTATGCCCATAACCGTCGTATGTTTTATGTTCTTTAAAAGATGAGTTCGCGTTAAATATTCCCAGGCCAAAGACAACAGGCGTCAAATCTGTTAGCTGTTCATCATTAAAATCAAGTCTTTTCTCTCCTAAAAGTTTGATATGAGCAAACTCATGGGCAACTGTTGCAACCAGATTTTCGGGATCACTCAAATTTCTTTTTTCAATAAAGATCTCATATTTCCCCTGCTCGTTTTTATCAAAGTATAGGCCCGCAGCCATTTCTTCACCGCTGCCTTTGTCTACCTCAGTCCAGATACGATGCCCAAAGCCGCTGTTGAGCTCCTGAAGACTTTGCTCATAAGTGTCGAGGTTGATTTCACTAATATCAAGCTCCATTTGCTTTGCTATAATTGTTGCTGTGCTGGTCAATGATTCCTCTGACCCGTCATATCTAATGGGGAAATGCTCAGGTGTGGGTAGCAGCATTGGTTTGGTGGCAATACTTTCTTGCCCGAATTGAGTAGCCAACCAAAGAAAAGCGTTTTCCATCCACAGCCTTGTTTCTACATCAATGGGGCATTCATTTTTATTTTTCTTTGAAAATAGTCCAAACATGTTATTGCTAATTTTCAATAATTGCAAGAATTTGACCGGAAATATCTATTTCATTCTTCTCCGTAAGTCTTGCCAAAATAAATGAAAATGTCTCTATAATATCAAAAGTATACTTCAGCCAATAATAATGCACATCATCGTAATTATATACTTCCCCATTTATTTCGTCCTGGTGTTCGCTTTCAAATTCCGGCCAGATATATTTCCCAGTTAGTAGTTCCCGGATGCTATTAATGGTCGTAGGTGTTTCTCGTTTTTCATAAAGCTGCAGCTGAAATTGGGCGGCTTTTGCAACGGTCAAAATTTTGCTTAGGATCTGTTCTTTATTAGTCTTATCGAAAGAAAGAAGTCGGAACAGGAATAGTAAGGTGAATGGTGTTGCCATCATTATGCCGTCCTGATGCTCGATGTTTATTCCAATTTGGTCAATAGCAGCCTTCTGCCGCGTTGGCTCGCCGGAAAGCAGGTCATAAAAATAAGCCGGAAAGTCAGTCGCACGTCCATACCAATGAACCAGCCTATCCCAGGGAATGTCATTTATCCCAACTGAAAAATAAAATTCTCTATTCGTTTGCATAGGTTTTTCTATTGCTACTTACTCAAATATATGTGAAACCATTTGGTTATTACCCGTTGCCTGAAATTGCGAATTACTGTCAGTCACTTGTAAGCAATAAAAAGGGCGAAAATCCTGTTATATACCGTTAAACTTCTTGTTTCATCATTGCCGGTATTGCCCATTTTGGTTTTGGTTCGTTCATTTTGATTTCTTTATCCAACTTTGGATGATACGCCACCATTTCAGCAAATTCATTTTTACGAATTTTGTCAATGATATCTGTAGCCATTGAGTTGGTTTCGTACCACATATTGGCAAAGGTTTTTAATCGCCAAAAAAGCAACACGGCAATTCCTTTGTCACATAAGGGATGGTTTAAAATTAGCCTTGCCGCGTCTACCGATTTTGTAAAGGAAGCAATATTAAACAGCTCCATGGTGCTGTCGCAGCGGGATATTTTATTTGCTAAACCTTCGCCAAACCAACTATCCACCTCGCTTTTGTCTAAATAAATATAAGTTTCCTCTCCGTTTGTGGGTTGCTTCATAAAATCAGGAACCTGTTGTTCTTTTTCTATATGAATGGCCGGGTCAAAATGAATAGCTGCTTTTTGATAAAAACCTTCCTGGTAGTTTTTGTAGATCGTTTTTAGCAGGCTAAAGGTTTTATCAGCATCATCGTCTTTAAGACTTTCCGTCAATTTGTAGGATTGAAAGTCTTGTGGTTGTGCTAACCAAAAAATTTGCAAAGCTGTTGCCCGGCTACAGTTTTTACTTTCGGCAATCCATTGTAGTATTGTCACTCCGTCATCCCAATTGTGTTGGTCGGCCAAATAATGAAGTTCCTCGGGTTGGGTCAATAGGTTGAACTTCTGTCTGTCAAGTTCCTTGTCTGCCTGTGCTTCATAGAAGTTGTCGTCAATAAACTTTTTCTTGTCGGGTGATAGTTCCGTCATTTGATGTGTTCTTGATTAATAGCCAACTCAAATATATGCGAAACCTTTCTGTTATAAAATGTTGTTCACTATTTTGAATTGCCATTTAACGCTTGTTGCAGTACAACCGTTTATTTAGCCACACTATATGAAAACCCAACCAGGGCGAAAAAAAGCGCCCGATGAAGGCGCTAAACAAGATACTACTGGTTAGTAAAAAACACCTCCCAGGGAAAAACAAGTATCGGTAGCAAGGTTCATGCTTATCTACTTCATCATTGATTTAACCCTTAGCAGCCACCTTTGCGTGGGAGATGTTTATAAAGTACTTTACCATCCCGTTCTGCATATTCGCCCGATATGATTGGGTAGGCATACTTGGGCGCGTGCGACATGCCGTGGCTTTTTATCATTATTTTGTCGTTCTCCTTCAAACTGGTTAGCTGCTGAGGCTTATCGTCAAACCTAAGTATATAATCTTCGCCGTTAATTCTAACCATCACCCCAAAACCTAATCTTGAGCCAGGCGGAAGAGAAAGAGAAGTTACCACCGCCTCCATATTGGTATAATCCTTAATCTGCTTCCTTATTTTGGCTTCACTGGCATATACTTTTTTACCTGCAGGAGATGCTTCCCATTCTTTGTACTTGATACCTTCGGGGGTAGCTTCCCATTGTTTCACTGCTGCCTTTCTTTCAGCATCAGTAATTGGTTGGGGTGCCGTCTTTTTAGGCGCTTCATTTTTGATTTCGCGATTGGCAAATACCAGCCCGCTTACCACCACCAGCAATACCATCAGTGCATAAGTAACTTTTTTCATAATTTTTGTTTGTTGATTAAATAATATCAATTCTGTTTACAAGCCAAATTGGGGACAGGCATTTTCCGGGATTATACGCTGTCCTTATTCCTATTTCTTCACGATCCAATTTTTTAAATCAATACTTCTACAAACATAAACACGGTAGGTATGAATTGCCCGCAAAACATTGTAAATTGATTTGTAAACAATGTAAATTGATTGTAAATCAATGGCATCAGGGGGTCGGCGGGAACACAACCAGATTGAAAAAGCATTACTAAGGATAAAGCGTTTGGTGAAAAACACCAACCGGGGCAAGAGAATATAAATTGATTATAAATCAATGTCATTAAGGGGGTCCTTGCCGTAGAAAAAGGTCTCAGGTAAGGAGAACCAGGCAAGGAAACTATAAACTAATGCAGGCGAAGGCTGTTGCCTATGTTTCTCTAACAGACGCCGAAAAGCTGAAGTTGGTACTTCAGCCTCCGCTTTTGATCATAACAACTTTGGTTGCTCTGCTTTTCGTTAGCCGGTAATTTTTAGTGATTGTATCAGGTCATCTGCTATTGCTAAATGATACGATAGCATAAGAGGGCTCCCGGGAAAATTACCTGCAACTTCTGCTTTTAAAATGCTTTCCGTTTCTTTTTCATCAAAGCCAACAGGCTTCATCGTAGCCCGGTATCGCTGGTTAGAGTCTGCAATCCACTCTTCGATTGCTGGTCTTCCCTGGTGTGTTTTGCCCTCATCAAAAACCAAAGCGGTTTCAGAAAAACATTGGGCATAAGCAGCACTTTCGAAGCTGTTTTGTGTGGCTACTAACCGGGCTATTACATTTGGTAAATTCATGATTTCAAATTTTAAGGTTTATTAAATAGTGGGCACGGTGCCACCGTCGATCACAAAATTGGTTCCTGTTAAATATTTTGCCCTTGGCGACACCAAAAAGCCAACAAATTCTGCCACTTCCTGTGGTTCGGCAGGTCTACCAAAAGGTATGCCGCCCAAGGCATCCATAACACCCTGTTGCGCTTCTGCTACAGTGCTGTTGGCGTTTCTGGCAATCTCGCCCAGCCAGGCTTCCGATGCTGCCGTATTAATCCATCCGGGCGAAACCGTGAGCACACGAACACCTTTTGGCGTTACTTCGTTGGATAAGCTTTTACTGTAATTAATTAATGCCGCTTTTGAAGCGGCATAAGGCAAAGTAGAATCATAAAGCGGCAATATGCCCTGGATGGAAGCGATGTGAATGATAACACCCGTTTTCTTTTCTATCATTTGCGGCAGAAAGCCTCTGTCCAGCCGAACCGGAGCCAGCAAATTGGCCTGCAGGGTGGTTTCCCAATCTTCATCTGACAGCGCAGCAAAACCACCCGCTGGCGTGGATGAAGCACCCAAGTTATTTACAAGAATGTCCAGCCTGCCGTAAGTGGACAGCACTTGGCTGACTAGCTGTTGGGCGCCTTCGGCTTTGCTTAAATCAGCTGCTATAAAGTGCATGCTACTGTTCTCCTGTTCGGGTGCATTTCTTGCCGTAATGATCACCGTGGCTCCGGCTTGTACAAGCCGCTCTGCTATTGCTTTTCCCGCGCCTTTGGTTCCGCCTGTTACCAAAGCTATTTTGCCGGACAGTTCGTTGTTGAAATTAAAATCCTGTGTCATTGTTTATTTATTTAGGGCAAAAATGAGACTTAGGTTCGGTTGCTACAAGTACGGAAATACGATTCACATAGGGAGAAATTTTTCCCCTATCACCATTTGGAACATAGGTTTACATTTGTTTGATGTATGAAAGAAAAATTTTGCCGAACCTGAATTGTGGTTTGGATTTAATAGGCGAAGTGCTGTATGGCAAATGGAAAATCCGTTTGTTGTGGTTTATCAATGAAGGGCACAAACGCCCCAGTGAACTACAACGAAAAATTCCTGATGCTACCAGGCGTGTGCTCAATATTCAGCTGAAGGAGCTGGAAGACCACGAGTTAATTGAAAAGAAAATTTACGCCGTGGTACCGCCAAAAGTGGAGTACAGTTTAACGGAATTTGGTAAAACACTGATCCCTGTAATTGCCATGCTGGGAAATTGGGGCGATGAAAATGAAGCACGATTGCGGGAGCTGATTTTGAGAAGGCTGGGAAGTTCGTCAGCCGAATAAAAACAGGTGCCCGTTTTTAAGTGATGGTTCAGGGAGGCGAAAATTTTTCCGATTGCTTTCCTGTAAGTATCTGTTGTCTCCTTTATATGGTTCCTGAAAATTAGTTCAATCGTTAATCAGGGTGAGGTCTGCAAATTCCCTACCCCACCCCTCCCGCGAGTTCGCGAACCTTTTTCCTTAGGCTATTAAGTATTCTGCTTCGGCTGCGGAACACCGACCTTCGCCGCCGGGAATAAAATCTTCGGCTCCCTGATGCAGACCTTCGCTGGCGCAATAAAAAGCTTCGCGTTAGAAGATCCAAAATTAGTCGACCCAACCCTGACCTTCGCCGCCGGGAATAAAATCTTCGGCTCCCTGATGCAGACCTTCGCTGGCGCAATAAAAAGCTTCGCGTTAGAAGATCCAAAATTAGTCGACCCAACCCTGACCTTCGCGGCCGCGTACAGGAGCTTCGCCAACTCATAAAACCATAGGGCGAGCTTGGGTAAACACCCCTGGCATTCTGTTTTACAATACGTCAGCTCAGGTATTTACCGGGTTAACTCAGCTCAAACACAGGTGGGGTCATCTTACTACCGCAACAGCAAAACCCCGGGCTCAGATGGTAAAGCCAAAAGCATAGCGAACTCAGCTTTTTGATGGGCGAACTGAGTTCTGAACCTGGTGAACCCGGCATCAAAGTGGTTAAACCTACCCGGGAGGTAGCCCCTTCTATTGTGTTTTTTTCTTTAAAACAGTTTGAGTTATCAGCAAACTAACCCTGTTCGAATGGTGTAGGCCCAGGCTTTATCGACAGACTTTATACTATGTTACTTATTAAGGGCCAAATCATCTGCCCCGCGTATCATAATGTTCTGAGATCTTTTGATATTTTCCTCAGTTTTTGTCAACAGTTTTACCAGGGTGACATTGATATTTTCTTTGGTATTCACTACCCGGTCTACCGTTATTTCCAGCAGGTTGTTTTCATCCACGAAACATTTATCATAATTCTCATAAACCACATCGCCGTCTAACATAAATACAACCGGTTTATTGGCCAGGTTGGTATAGCGCTTCTTCAAATCGGTAAACGTAACCAGCTTTAGGTTTTGGCTGGCTTTGGCAGTAATATATGCTTGCGCAGCATATAGCACACTGTCCTGTTCGAAAGGCTCTTCGACCAAACGGAAGCTATCAATCAAATCAATTTTTATAACCTTGTTAATAGAAGAGCCAACAAATTTATTGTTCAGAAAAATAGCAATCTTTTTTCCGTGTGTCGCAGAATCAGCGTAATTAACCCTGATTCCCTGGGGTAATTGAGTTTGTGCATGGGAGGTAAGCGACAGTAATAGTACCACTGCCACAAAAATATGCTTCATAGTTCTTATTTGAAATTAGCGTGTAGGTATAAAAATACATCAATTGTCTGATAATGCAATGATTGTTATTCCGTTAGCCGCTATAAACGTCAAGGAATTAACTGTTCTTATTACCCGGTCAGGAGATGTATGCTCCCGTTATTTTTTAAATATCAAATCGATAATAATACCAATAGCTACCGCAACAATAACAAAGCTGAGACTGCCAAGCAGGTAGGCAATTAGGGCTTTAATATAGCTGCCTGCTTTTTTAGGGCTAAAAAACTGCCCGATGGCCCAGGCGGAATAAATAAGAGCAGCGATGCCACCAAATTGCATAAGCCTGAGATGTGTTACACCCTCTAAAATGGCAAACAGCGCAAAGAGCAACATGCCAATGCCCATTACAAAACAAAGCAGTATGAGTATTTCAAAAATGTTGAAGCCGTGTTTACGGAAGAAGATCTTCGTCCACCCGGCAATAAACACCCCCATGATGATATTGGCATAGCCATAATGCGCCTGCACCCATGCAAAAATAGCTGCGGTAGCAGAGGCCTCATTTCCATCGAAACTCATATACTCATCTTCGATATGAAAGAAATGGTTGATGAGCGAATAGATCAGTGAGGCTACAATTAAAAAGATAATAGGCTTAACCAGCCGGCTGCGGTTTTCGGAAAGAAAATGCCGCACGTTTTGTCCGGGCCGGAGCATGAGCTCGCGAATCGTATACAAAATGCCTTTTTCGAAATGCAGGATATGCTCTATTTCATGAACGATATAATGAGCATCTACCCGTTTAAGCTGGGCAGGCTGGCCGCAGGCGGCACAATATTTACCACTGAGAGGCTCTTTGCAGTTTTTACAGTTGCTCATGTATGTTTAGTTGTTCGTAAGGGTATGGATCTAATTGCCGAAGGTTGACGCGCATTTCCTGGAAAAAGGCTTGCCTGCAAAACCAGTGGCTAAAAAGGGGGCAAAGATAGATTAAAAAGAGATTGGGACCTGACTGACTCGTAGTGTTTTTCACTGGTTAACTCAGCGTTTAGGCTCAATAATCATTCGAGCCTATAATAGTACTATTGCCGATTGGTATTTGCAGCAAGCGAGTGAGCATTTTATTTGGAACGGGAAGTTTACTCAACTCTTCCGAAGTTTTCCTATTTATCAGATCTAAGGTTGGCTTGTTTAATTGTTTTATCTCCTGGTATATGTGTGCGTTCACTGCCTCTCATTCAAGAGTTGCTTAAACCTATGCTTATCATTTGGTCTAACGGTTATGATTTTATAATTTTTGTTGTTAGCAATTTTAATCCCTGTAGCCGATTCATATTCTTCAATGGCAGTTTCTTCAATCTGAATAATTGATTTACCCCAAGGATAGCGGTTGTTGCCTTTCTTTTTATGCCTGTTATCCAATACAATTCCCCGGTTTCTACATCGTAACAGTTGCCATGACCGTTTCCATGAAAAGCCTTCCCATTAAGATACAGCATTCTCCCTGTTTTTGAAAAAGATACATACCCGATCCATGCTGGGCCATCATCGGAAAAACCTGTTTTAAGCTCGATGTATTTTAGTTCGGTTTTCTTAAATAGATTTTATTAACAAGCTTTTTATCCTCCGTCAAAATCGTAAGGCCAGTCAATTTCTTCGTGCTTTAAAGGCAGAAATTGTCGTAATGCAGTTCTGATGGGTTCCAAAATTTCCATATCGGTACCAGTTATACTTTGTAGCAGCTTTTTGCTTGATTCATCATCATGCAAATGCGCCTGCTCTATTATTTTTAAAGTAATGATATTAGCCTTCCTTTCAAATTCAAATAAATAAGCCGCGGGTTCAAGCCACCATGTTACTATTCGCGAGTCACTATCTCCTAATCTGAACGCCGCATTGTATAGTTCTTCTACCGGATTGTTTAATACATCAGACGCATCAAAGTCAAGCTGAAAATCCTGATACCTGAAAGTAACCGGTAACCATCCGTGCCTTGGTACACATAGACTTACGTGAACCCGGTCATTATTATCGCTCTGCCCATTATCATAGTTATAATGCTTAGTAATTGTTAATCCTTGGTTATAGGTGTGATTAATATGTCTCTCCCATTTCTCAACTAACAGCGCCTGCAACTCATTGAAGTTTATTTTTAATGCTGCCGCAGATATACTAATAGGAGAACCATAGTTTTTATAATTCAGCTCCATTCCTTTTCTTTTAATGGCATTTGTTTCGCGCTGTATATATTGTTGCGGGTCTTTTACAATAAGCATCAAAAACTTCTGGCTCATTACATGGGCTAATTTTATCTCCTGAATATCAGACCAGGGAATAACCCCTGCTGCTACCCCACTTGCATTGTCCAGAATGCCTTCGTTGCTGATGATAAGCCCGGGTCTTTTATCTTTTAGTTTGCGAAGGAGCACTATAATACCCATGCCGAAAAATACAATGGCAGCGAGGCCCACAACGGCGATCAGTATTGGATTTCCTAAAATGGGATTACTACTACTGGGGCGGGCAATTACCAGCCATAGTCCCAATGCCTCGAACAGCAGGGATATAAAAAGGGCTACTATTATTTTTCTTTTACTTAAGGGAATTTCGATGATGGATTGAGTCATCCTGTCTGCTTTTGGATCATGTAAATTTAACAAATTTACTGAAAGCATGCCAATGAGCCTTTGCTTAGCAGAACTATATAAATGTGCTCGATATGATTTACAGATGATACAAACCAATGATTATTGAGCCTCTTGCCTTTTGGCAAGAAAAATGTTAAAAAGCTTTTGTTCCCTTGCTGGTGTTTTTCCTCAGCAGATCTGAAGTATAGATCAAACTGCCTGAAACGTATCATCGCCGCTGTCCTCTATCCAGTTATATTCTATTTCTGCAGCTATCTTCCTGGCAAATTCAATTCCATGTTGGTCACTCAAAAAACCTAAAGACATGTCGATGCCGGCGCTTACACCAGATGAGGTATAGAATTTTCCATCCACCACCCAGCGGGCGCTCTTATCCCATTGCACCTGTGGTCCATTACCGGCTACCCAGTTAAAGACCCTTTTATTGGAAGTAGCTTTTTTATGATCCAGCAAACCTGTTCGGGCCAGCAGGGCGCTACCGGTACATACCGTTAATACAAATCGGCTTTGATCCGATATTGCTTTTATTTTTTCGATCATCAATAAATTATTGATTTCTGTACGGGTGCCAATACCACCGGGAACCAAAAAAATTTCAACCGGGTTAGTAATGGTTTCCAGCTTACCGGTCGAAAGAACAACGCCATGCCGGTTGCTGACCGACCCACCCCGTAACGAATAAAACCGGATGGAGTATAAGTCGTTCAACCTGCCGAATACTTCTACCGGTCCGAAAACATCCAGTGTTTCAAAATCATTAAAAAGTAGTACTGCCACATGCATCACCTTCTAAAGATAGATCACTTGCAGCGAAGCAGCGTAGGCTTGTGATGAAAAGACTGCGTTAAGAGAGAAGGACTCTGTAAGCGATGCTATTTGCCTTTCTTATCGGCAGCAATACCTTTTAAAATCATTTCCAGCGCCCATTTTAATAGCTCATTAGATTGCTTGTTGTTGAGGCGGCTCACATCTTTATTCACAATAAGAGGCTCGATTCCGCAAAGCAGCGTTACAATGTTTTTTAAGTTCTCGTAGTTCTTGTCTCCAACCTCGTCATGAAAGGGGCGCATTACAACTTCAAGCGTTTTAGGCCGCCGGCCACCACGGTGCGCGCTGGCCTTTTCGCCTTTAACCGATTTATCAAGTACCAGACTCAGGTATTTTCTAAACGGCGTTTCGTGCTTTTGTATGAGGTTGTTGAAGTAGTCCTGCACATAAAAAAGAGACTGCGCCAGGCCCATATCTTTTACATAAAAAGAAAAGTCTTCCGGGTCTTTATTGGTCATGGCAATGGCTACATCCAGGCAGAGTATATCGATATTAGGATAATACCTGTAAATGGTAGCCCTGGAGATCTGCATTTTTGCAGCAACATCCTCCAGCGAAAAATCCTTCTTCGAAAGCAGCATTTTTTTGGCTGTTTCCAATATACGTTGTTGCGTTTTCAATTTCTGGTTGACACGACCACTTAGGATATTCTCATTACTCATGAGACAAATATCTTATAAAGATTTGTAAATACGAAAACTTAATTATACTTTCGTGAGACAATTGTCTAATAAACCAATAAAAATATGAAACCGAACAAAGAGTTGGTATGCATGGGCCACCAAATTATTCTACACGAAACCTCAGGTGATTACGATTTAATGGAAGGCATCAGCGCACCGGGCGTACCGGGTCCTCCCCCGCATTATCACCAGGGTTATCATGAACTTTTTATGGTAATCGAAGGTGAAATGGAATTCCTGATCGGCGACAAGGCAATCACCGTTAAGGCAGGGTCAAGCATCGATATACCAGCTAACACACTCCATACTTTTAAAAATGCGGGCAACGAAAACTGCCGCTTTATGAATGTGCATAGTCCCAAAGGCTTTATGTCTCTTTTTGAAACGTTTGGCATTGATGCAAAAGAAGAGAACGCATTTGAAAAATCGGTAGCACCCCAACTATTGGGCAACCTGGCGCAGCAGTCGGCCAGCTATGATATGCATATTGTAATGGGATAAGGCCTCACGCTACAGCAAGTAATTATATTAATTGCTTTACCTTAAGCAGGTTGATCAAATGATTTCCTGGTTAAGGTTTTTCTTGTTCCTGGCAGGTGTTTTTCACCAGCAAGTCCTATGCGCTCAAAATCTTTTCCATTTTCTTCCCCTTGGCGAGCTCATCAATTAATTTATCAATGTAACGGACTTTTTGCACAATGGGGTCTTCTAATTCTTCTACGCGATAGTCACAAATAACACCAATTATTTTTGGCCCTTGCTGGCGTTTCTCACCAGCAAGTATTATGCTCTCAATATTTTTTCCATCTTCTTTCCTTTGGCGAGCTCATCAATCAATTTGTCCAGGTAACGGGCTTTTTGCACAATGGGATCTTCGAGCTCTTCTACACGATAACCACAAATAACACCGGTTATTTTGGAGGCATTGGGATTGATCTGTGGCGCTTCGTTAAAGAAGTCTTCGAAGGTTGATCTTTTATCGATTTGCTGTTGCAATGCTTTGGCATCGTAGCCTGTGAGCCAGAAAATGATTTCATCTACCTCTTCTTTGGTACGGCCCTTCTTCTCTGCCTTTTGAATGTACATGGGATACACACCGGCAAAGATCAATTTGTATATTCTTTGTGAGTGATTCATATAAAACAGCTTATAGTTTCAAAGTTAAGCACCACCCCCGAAAACCAGGAAGAAAAAAGCCTAGTAATATCTCTTTCAAAAGTCTTTGCCGAAGTGCTAAGCAGTATTCCATCCTCAAAGGTTGCAGGCCAGTTTGCCCAGCTGCTGTAACTTTACACCCAGGCTATCCGTCCAGGGTAAGCCAATGCAAAGCCGCATGCAATTTTGAAACTGATCCTGCAAGGTGAACATTCTACCAGGTGCTACACTGATGCGTTTTTTTAAGGCGTCATTGTATAGCTCTGCTGTATCAATATTTTTGGGAAACTCTACCCATAAAGCCAGGCCTCCCTGTGGCTGACTGATCTTTGTGCCAGGTGGAAAATGTACAGCTATAATTTGAGCATACTGGCTATAATTATCCTGCAGTGTTTTACGCAATTGACGAAGATGGTTATCATACCTGCCGGTAAGCAAAAAATTCCCCACCGCCTCGTGAATGATAGTAGTAGATGATAATGACTGAATGAGCTTTGTTCTTAATATCTGCTCTTTGTATTTTCCAGCTGCCACCCATCCTACGCGATAGCCAGGCGCTAATGTTTTAGATACGGCGCTACACCATAACACATTCCCGTCTTTATCAAAAGACTTACAGCATTTAGGTCGCTCTGCTCCAAAATGAAGATCACCGTAGGTATCATCCTCTATCAATGGTATGCCTTGTTGAGCCAATAGATGGACTACTTCTTTCTTATGCGCATCGGGCATACAATAACCCAACGGTGTATTAAAATTGGGTACCAGCAAACAGGCATCCATTTTCGGCAGCAGCTTTTTAAATGCGTCCATCTCAATACCGGTAACGGGGTGCGTAGGCAACTCTAAAACCTTTAAGCCAAAGCTAACGGCCAGCTGTAGTATCCCTGGATAACAGGGACTTTCTATGGCAATAGTATTGCCGGGTTTGGTTACCGCCATCAGGCATAAAGCCAGGGCATTCATACAGCCGTTGGTGGTAACAATGTCGCTGTCTTTTAAACGTCCGCCCCAGTTGAAGGAACGTGCAGCCACCATTCGTCTCAGTTTTTCATTTCCCTGCAGTGGTTCATATTCGGTACCTCCATCTTTGAGCTCACGGGTAGCTGATATAATTTCTTTTTTCAATTTAGCCAGGGGCAACAGATCGCCTGAGGGTATACCAATAGAAAAGAGCGTAAGGTCTTTACGGGCCATGTTAGCGTACACGTTATCGATCAACTCGTTGGGCTCTGTGTTTCGCGCTACGGCCAAAGGCTTGCTGGCTTCGGGCAGCGGCAACTTCATATAGCCAGGCATGCTTACAAAATACCCCGACTTAGGTTTGGGCTCTATCAGCGATTGGGCTTCTAACTCCAGGAATATTCTTTTGGCTGTATTAATACCAATGCCATGCTGTGCGCTCAACATACGAACGGAGGGCAGGCGGTCTCCCGTTTTTAAAACGCCGCTCCTGATCTGGTGTGCGATGTTGCCGGCAATTTCATTATATAAAAATGTTTTCTTCACAGGGCAAAGCTAACTGTGTCCCTCTAAATATCAAAAATTGTGACTGTGTTTATCTGTACTCTTTGACGAGCTTTGTTGCTTCAATCAATTTTATGAATGATATAAGTATCGCTACAACCAGAAATATAAGTACCCGCGGCTGGCTCAATGGATTTATAGGTGTAGTACTCTTTAGTGGCTCGCTACCCGCTACCAAACTAGCGATAGAGGGATTTAGTCCGCTGCTCCTTACTTTTACACGTGCCTCCCTTGCCGGTTTACTGGCTCTGGCGGCCCTGATAATTTTTAAAGAAAAAAGACCAACACGGAAGCAACTAGGTTCATTGATCATCGTAGCATTAGGAGTAGTACTGGGTTACCCCTTATTGAGTGCCCTGGCCTTGCAACATATTACCTCTGCCCATTCTATTGTGTTTGTTGGATTGCTACCCCTCGCCACGGCCCTATTTGGTGTATGGAGAGGCGGTGAACGTCCGAAGCCTTTATTCTGGCTATTCTCGATTTTAGGCAGTTTGCTGGTTATAGGTTATGCTGTCGCGCAGGGTCTTACTGCTTCGCCCGCAGGAGACCTGTTAATGCTGGCGGCCATTATTGTATGCGGACTAGGCTATGCAGAGGGCGCTGAACTTTCCAAGACATTGGGCGGCTGGCAGGTGATCTCCTGGGCCCTGATTATTTCTTTACCTGTTATGCTGACGCTGACTTGCGCCTTCGCTCCATCAACGTTTCAAAATATCAAAGCAGGCGCCTGGGTCGGCTTAGGTTATGTGTCTTTGATCAGTATGTTTATCGCATTTATTTTCTGGTACAAAGGACTGGCACAGGGTGGTGTGGCGTCGGTGGGTCAACTGCAGCTACTGCAACCTTTCTTTGGATTGGTGCTTGCTGCATTTATACTGCATGAGCCCGTAAGCTGGGGCATGTTGCTGGTTACGGTTGGCGTGATTGCCTGCGTAGCGGGGTCGAAGAAGTTTGGGAGATGAGTCTAATTGAAAGTAGCTTCCCGCGTTAGCAAATGATCTTCAAATGCTAAGTCGGCTTTAAACAGCTCTTTAACCTTGTTTGTAATCTCATTACGGTTAATGGTAGCAGGATTACGTCTTAAGGCTCTATAGTGCTCCCTTGACAACATCTCTGTTAATTGCCTTACCGAAGTTATGTTCAGTTCCTTTGATAAGAACCTGCCAGCCAACCAACCTGTTGTTATAAAAAAGATTAATCCTATGACAGCCGCTTGCCACAGAAAAAAGAAAAACAAAAGGGAGCCAACGATCCCTCCGAATATCAAATACGCGAACCAGGTTGGCATATTTAGTATATCAAACGATATTCCCAATTGCCGTTGCAATCTTCTTATTTTCCTGTTACGATCATTACGAGGGAAAAGAAGCTGCAATGGGCTATTAAGAGTGATAGCAGCTTTATTGATTCCCTGTACTGAAACAATCGCTTCACGTATTTTGTAATAAGCCTGCTGTGTTGAACAACCTTCTGAGTGGATGCCGTGCACTTTACGCTCAATAAGATCGCAGAGTGCTCCAAAAGTTTCTACTCCTTCCAGCTCCGTTTGCTCAAACTGAATATCGAACGAGTTTTCAACCTTCAATAATACATCGGAGATTTCGTCGGGATCTACGTTAGAAAGATTATATGTACTTAGGTAATCCAAAGAATTTATGCTGATGAACTGCGAAGATAATTCAGGTAATTTAATCTTTATAGTGCCGTTCATTTAGCAAGTATGCACTATGTAAATAAAAAACTCCTGCAAATTACAGGAGTTTAATTTTAAGTGGTCCCACCTGGACTCGAACCAGGGACCCTCTGATTATGAGTTTCAAAATTCGTTGTTTCTGTTAGTTTCCCTTGGTGCCAGTCGTTTCCACCAAATCCTTTGCTGTAGCGAATTACAGCCATTTTATGGCTACATTTGATTTGACATACTTTTATTAGCAAACGCAAAAACATGTCTCAAATCATGTATCAAATTTTAGCGTTATGAATTCAATCAATATCCTTTGTCAAGTGGTGCCAGATACCAGAAGAAGTACTAATGAAAAGAAGTTTCCACTAAAACTACGTGTTACGTTCAAAGGACTAAGGAGGTATTACAGCACAGGCCATGCGGTGACTGTTGACGAATGGGAAAAACTAAACTCGTCCGATGTGAAGGGTCGGCTGCGATCAATAAGAAACGACATAGCTAATATTGAAAAAAACGCATTAAGAGTGGCAAATCAACTAACAATATTTAGTTTTAATGAATTTCAAAATACTTTTTTTGATAAACCAATTCAGTATCAATCTTTGGAATCTTGCTTTAAAAAAATGATTAAAGACATTAAGTGCCAAGAGCGCGCTGGCACTGCTACGGCATATGAGACAGCTATGGGTTCATTTCAAAAATATAGCCCTAATGCAAAGTTGCCTAATATTTCTCCAGCTTTCCTTCACAGTTATGAAAAATGGATGCTAGAAAAAGGAAAAAGTTTGACGACCGTCGGTATTTACATGCGAGCTTTAAGAGCGGTAATTAACATAGCTATAGCTGACCAATGTTTTAGTCAATCTCATTATCCATTTGGAAGAGGTAAATACATCATACCAACAGGTAAAAAGGCAAAAAGGAGTTTACAAATTGCCGACATCAAGAAAATTTTTGAATACCAACCAGATCCAAAAAATTTCTTTGAATGCCGTTCATTAGCATTCTGGAAATTTACTTACTTAGCAAATGGAATAAACATGGCAGATATTGCACATTTGAAATGGAAAGATTTGAGTGAAGAGACTATTTCTTTTTATCGTCAAAAAACTATTCTAAGCAACCGTCAAAATCCTGTCCGAATTGAAATTATTCGGAATGATAGGATTAACGAAATAATTTCAAAATGGTCAGTGCGCGATGGCCATTACTTATTTGATATTATATCAGTAAATGATAACGCTTTCTGTGCCAAGGCGAAAGTCACGCAATTTATTAAGATTACTAATAAATGGATGAAAAAAATCGCTGCGGTTCTAGAATTAAATATTCCTGTCACTACCTATGTTGCTCGGCATTCGTTCTCGACAATACTTTTAAGGAATGGAGCTACTGTAGAATTTATATCGGAAAGTCTAGGCCACTCTGACATCAAAACCACTCAAAATTATTTAGGCAGTTTTGATATTGAAACAAAAAGAGAAAGAATGAAAGCACTTACTAATTTTTAAGCCCGCTTTAGGCAACGCTGATAAAATTCACATAGATAATTAAAGTAACATTGTTTGATGTTGAACCCGCATTTTCGAATTAAAAGATCACAAGTTGAGCGTCTTACCAAAGATACTTATTCGCTGACGCCAATCCCAGAAAAATGGTATAAATACCATCCAGTCTTAAAAGAAGAGCATCCTGGTCCCGACTAAATCTCTTTGATATTCGCGGACTTCCTTCTCAGTCCACTTAGGCAGAATAGAGTCGGTACAGCCAGTAACTACCAATCAAGCTATAACGCACTAAAAGCATTTAAAGGTAATGTCCGACTAAGTGAGGTAACCGTAAACTATTTACTTGAATTCGAATCCTGGATGCTAAATGTTAGGAAGAATTCAAAAACCACGGTAGGAATATATACGCGCGTACTTAGAGTAATCATGAATGAAGCGCTTGAAAGGAGATTACTACATAAGGACGCTTACCCATTTGGTCGGCGCAAATACTTGGTGCCTACCGGAAGAAATATTAAAAAGGCTATCTCGAAAGATGTTTTATCCAAATTATACTACGCGGAGCTGGAAAGCGAAAGCCAGGAAAAGGCCCGAGACTTTTGGTTTTTTAGCTTTAATGGTAATGGTATGAATGTAGCAGATATTATTAAGCTAAAATATAAAAACTTGAGTGGAGAATATTTATCATTCGAACGCACAAAAACGGAATTAACCTCTCGGGGCAGGGATGCCATCGTTATCACTTGTCACCTAAATGATGACATACGTCAAACAATAGAAAAATGGGGTAACAAAGATAAAAGTCCGGACAATTTCATTTTCCCAATTATATCTTATGATAATACGGAACTGGAGGTTAGACTAATTAAGCAAAACTTTGTACAGTTCATCAACAAGAATATGAAAAAGATTTGCAAGATTGCTGGAGTTGAGATCCCCATTCGGACTATGGAAGCCAGGCACACATTCTCCACAATCTTGAAAAATTCAGGAGTCTCCCCACACTACGTTAAGGAAGCTCTGGGTCACACCTCTTTACAGACAACTGAGAATTATCTAGCCGGATTTGAAGATGAGTATAAGAAGAAGGCTTCTGAAATAATTAATGATTTCAAGCACACTTAAATACAGGGTTCTGACATCAAAAGGATAATAACGTTAGTATTAAGAATTCCCCTTAAATTATTCAGGATATAGATTGATCATGTAAAATCAACATAAGTCGAGTAAGTTTAAGTTCATTTTGAACCGGGGCTTACCTCCCATTTGATAACTTTTAATCTTTCAAAAAAGCGCGATAAAGTATCGACGAGGTCTTCTTCTGCTGGTAACGTCCCAGTCAGCATATCTTTAAAAGAAGTTTGATAAGTGCTCCGAATCTTTGACCAGGTATCAGCAGGAGATTTAAAAATCAATGCTTGTGACGGGTGATTGGATAACCATTGGTTATTACTTTTAAATCCGGTCACATCATCGTTACCAACCACATTAAGCATTTGTTCAAATATTTCACTTTCAAAAAAGGATACAATAGCATCGTCTTTCAACATCATGTTCAGATCATAGACATGGCGGATTTTCTTGGAAAGATCTTCATAAGGAGTGCTCGTATGGGAAAAGCGTACTAAGCTCATTATCTTTTCACAAAACGTCCGCTCTTTACTTAAAACCCTTACCTTGAATGGCTGCATATCATACTGTGATATCAGATCCTGCTGACCCACAGCTTCCATCATTTCAGTAACGTAGCAACTGACAGAGGTCAACTCGTGTGGCTCAGAGGTGCTGAGCCAGCTGGACTCAACAGTTATATCATCTCTAACCTGTCCGTACGAGCCGCCCATTCCAGCTTTTGGATACTGATGTACAGTCTTGCGAATCATACCCTTTTTATTGGTGACTCCGTCCTTATCGATTTCCGGCATAATATGTTCTATCGACTTAGAGATGACTTTTAACTTTTCCTTCAGCCTGTTTCCCGTGTCACCTTCTTCCCGGATAACAGCCATATCAACATCCTCAGAAAATCTTTCTATAAGCCTGTGACATTTTGATAATGCCGTACCTCCTTTAAAAACAGCATACTCCGCGGCCTCACTAGTAAAAATATGATATAATGCTACGGTCACCCAATAGTCTTTTTCAATAAAAATTTCCGGGATTTCTTTACCCTCTTGTGCCATTCTTTGGGCTGTTGCTTGGATAGCTTGCCTGAATAGCGTTTCATTTTCGTGTAACTTCATTTTAGCTAATATTCCATTTTTCAGCCATTGGCAACAGGCCTGGTGACAGGTTAATATTATAAATTGATAGTGGGTTGAGGCTATTGAGTAACATTTCGGTAATGGCTTCACTTAAACCCATCCACTCCAGGAGCGCCCCTGTGAGAGCCCTTGTTCTAGGAGGATAGTCCATACAGAAGCGGGCTAGCTGGTTCAGATTACTGACATTCAATTCTTTTAATAGCTGACGGAGCCTCAGAAGTACATTTTTAGGATCACTATCGGGAATCTCTTTAAAATCCTTTATTGCATCAAGAAGCCCCAGTAACAGATAGTTCTCTTCTGTTACATCTACATAACTTTTAACCGATTTCACCTTTATATTGCCGATCTGGGTAACGATGCGTTTGTTCCTGCTAGCCACCTGTATAATTCTGGGAACTTGCGTTGTTAGTCCCAGCTTATTATATAAGGCAGTTCCTGTAATATATGCGACACGCTTCCCATCCTCAAACAAGTAGGGCTTCAACAATTCTTCTTCAGAGGGCTTAAGCTCCCCGAAAGGTGATTGAATAGGCTTGTAATATTTTCCTGGGCTAGATCTCTTTAGCCATCCATCAGCCACTAGCCTGCTTAAAGCTTTAGTTGCCGCAGAATATTCCTCGGATGCAAGCCCTAACTCATTGAATGAGAATACTTCACCCGGAAATCTGGATGCTGTGACTTTTTTTATTTTATTAGCTACCCTCATCTTGATAGTGCAAAGATAATAAATCATCACAAATTGTCATCTATTTTGCACTATTTACTTGACTGTTTAACTTATCATATCTCAACTAACTTATTAAAATACTACATTTTAACTATATTACTTCTACTAATCTATAAATATTTACGTCATCTATCTTGCACTATTTACTTGACAACTCATTTTAAGTTTTTTAGTTTACATAATTTCAGGCTAACTATACTTTCTAATGTAGCATATCTAATACTATTAGCCAACGATCTATAGCAACACTCCCTAAATCCAAGTTTCACAGTTCGACTTAACTTCTACTTTAAACATCAGGGCTAAAAAGACATGTTTAAAATAATTGATTCTCAAAAGAGAGATTCTTTTTCCAAGAAAAACAGTCTCTTTTCCAAGAGAAAGTACGAAAAACAAGAGTACGATTAATTGGTTTTTAATAGTTTATAGAATACACTTCATAAGGAATAAGAAATATTTCCAAGAAAAGTCCAAGACATTTCCAAGAGAAAACCGATTCATTCTTAGAAAAAATATGTCAATTTGCTAAAAAAGCATCAGCTGCCATAATTAAAGAGTTAGCTTTCCTTTAGTAGGGAGTTAGTAAAAAGCAGGACTATTGATTAACAATGAATTAGATTGAGATTCACTGAAAAAAGTAGGGAGCTGGTATGACAAAAGTGTGTAGTTGCTTTATAAAAGTGCCTATCTAAAACCACTAAGACATAATGGGCTAATATTCTCAACAAACAGTAAGGAATAACAAATCTAGGTATGACATTATAAGAAAAGAGAATGAAATTACAACTTGACTGGGCATCTTTAAGTCCCGGAGATTTCGAAAAACTTTCCAGGGAGCTAGCCTCCCAAGTTTATCCGCATACCCAATTCTCACTCCACCTCGGTCACGGTCAAAAACAGGACGGCATCGATATTATCGGTTTTGACACCGAAACGGGTAAAAACTTTTGTATTCAGAATAAACGTGCTCAAAGTTTTAGCCCCAGTGATGTTAAAAACGCCATCAACGAATTCATAGGCAATCGTTACCTGGAAATCAGTTCAATTTTTCTACTAACAGTAAGTTGTCACCTTCAAAGCGACGAAATTCAGCTGTTGATTCATAGCAGTAAAGCTATGCTTACCGAAAAGCACAAAATTAATTTTGATTGCTGGGATCAAAAAAAGATGGAAAGCCTGCTTGAAAACCATTATAGAATTGTAGCTAAGTATTTCGGTAAATATGCTGCATCCAGGTTTTGTAATCCCGAGATTAAACGGAACAACTTTGTCTCTGTAAAAGCTGTAAATAACTATATCAATAGGGAACTTTATGAATTTGCAGCTAAACAGGATGGAGATATTTTTCGCTGGCATTTTAATGAGCGGAAAAGTTACGATCTCAAAAAGATGCTAACTGAAACAGCTGCACCAAACAAAATCATTGTACTCGCAGACTCCTATGAAGGCAAATCTTCTTATCTCAGGCAAGTAGCGGTAGAAATTGAAAATTATCAGCAAGAAGTTAGGTTTCAACCAATCTTTATAGAAGTCAAAGATAATAAGGCGCAACCGATAGATGACATTCTAAACAATCAGTGTGGGGATTGGCAAAGCATTCCGCTGAAAAGTATTGTCCTTTTTATAGATGGGCTTGATGAAGTTGAGGCAGATAAATTTAATGATCTAGCTTATGATATTCAAACCTTTTGCAACAATCATTCTGCGGTTTCTAAAATAAAGAAGAGTACAAAAAAGGAGATTTTGTATATAGTTTATCAAATTTAAGAAAGCTCACACGAGCCAGATCGGTGAACGGAGAAGCAGATGGACTAGTGCCATCTCACTTGTATTTAAGATTTAAGCCAACCACCCAGGCGCATATTAATGCGATAGAAGAAAAGAGCATTCCGACTTACCCTTATCCCTTAGCTACAGATTCGTTAGATATTAGCAACCCCGATTACGGCACGCTTTACACATTCTTGTCTATAAAAAAGGCATTACCTAATTGTCCTTACGAAATACTTGACTCTGTAATGATGTTGAAACCTGAAAGTGAAGGTACAACACAGGCATATTTAGCGGCGGGCAAAACCAACAGAATCCCTTTGTCAAGCAGAGGAAATACTGTTCCGCGCAGGGTAGATAGTTGGCATGAACTTGAACCCATGCCTTGTGATCAGTGGAGTGATCCGCAGCCTGGAGATGGAGGACCTATAGGTAACGAACAAGGACCTATTGACTGTTTTGATTGTGGATGTGGTGGTGGCACTCCGCCACCCCCACCGCCACCACCACCCCCACCCCCAGCACCATTAAATCCTGCTGATCCACGGACTGTTCCTTTCACTGTCACTTACAATAACTGTAGTATGAATACTGATGTGAACTATGCGAGCGGAAGAATATTAGTTGAAGAAACACAGTGGGGAAACGGCGGTGTAGCGTTTGAAGGCGTTGCAGATGTAAAAGTAGAAATCTTAGGACCAAATGGTCAACGAGTTGTGGCATACACCAACCGCTACGGATGCTTTAAAGCAACCGATGCTATTAGAGGATTTAGATTCTTTGGTAATGCAGTACTACCCGTAGTTCAAAATGTCGTATTTGAAAGCGGTAGAAAGGAAATTCGGGGTTATAATGATATGGCAAATTTGGCTCAATATACACAGCCGCTGAAACATATTTACGCAAACATTGCAGAAAGAATGAATAATGCAAACATTAGTTATCATAGAAATACTAATGACCAAGACAATGACTGTAAATATTTTGTAGCTGCTTCAGTAAACAATGCTTTGTACGAATATGATGAATATGCCGCTCAAGATGGCATATTGGCACCACCTGATAACCTCAAAATTTTAGTGCATAGGTTTGCTGGGTCCGCAGCAGCGCCAATGTTCAATGTAATGAAAAATACTCACACCCTTGAATACATGACTATCAAGGCATTTTTCGACGCTACAACGTTGGGTATTGGTATGTATGTTTCAAACACACCTCCTGATATTGCTTACGGATATGGCTTCGCATCTGCTGATCTCTTTACAACCGACAGGATTAAGGAAACTGCCTATCATGAATATGCACACGCCAGCCATTATCGAAAAACAAGTTTTCAGTTCTGGGTAGATAACGTTAATTTCGTAACGCACAACGGTTCCTATGGCGATACTGGAGACCCCCAGTTTGAGAAGTCTAGTTTAGCCGAAATGTGGGGATATTACATGGGTAGAGAATATGCACATAGACGATATGGCCCCAATGCGCATAGCAATTTAAATCCTCCATTTGCTACTGGCGCTCCTACCTTTGCAAATAGTTGGTATGCATGGAATGAGAATCAAAATAATACACAATTGTTAGAATGGATTCATATTGCGTCAGGCTTTTTACATGATATCAGAGATGATAACACCTACAATACTACGAATCTTTTAGACGAGAGTAATTTCGTTACGCCAGCTAGGGATAGAATTAGCGGTTATACAATAGGCAACATTTATAATTTTTTAGATGCCAGTACACAGTCGCCTACGACTTTAATAGATAAGCTAAGAAGTATTTTGCCCTCTGGCATTCCTGACAATACTTTAGCAAATTATGATACATTGAGATCGGTTTACGGTTATTAATTTTGTAACGATATAATTTGAAAAGATGAAAAGACTGAATTTGTTGATAGTATTATTTTGTGGCACTGTCATCAGCAGTTGTGATCCTATGACCACCTACAAAAAAGTCATTCATAATGATTCCGAATATACATTAACGATTAAAAATTACACGAGAGCAGGCACGCTTAGTTCTTATGAACTTCAAGCTACTCACACCGTGAATCCAAAGTCGGAGTTAATATTATCGGACGGTAGTTATTTAGGAGACCCGAAATCCCAATCTTGTATAATTTTCGGGGATTCATTGGTTTGTTCCGTTGCAAGTCAGGAAAACGTAAAAGTGGATTTTAATTTTAATGATGGTAAGAACTGGGAACGATCAAAATCAGGTAATAGTGCAAAAGGATATAGGATTGAATGCCATTCGGCTGTTAAAAATGAAAATATAAAGCCAGAGTAATAGAAATGCTGGGGGCAAACATTGCATCCTGACGGTCGCCAGCGAAATTTCGAAAAATCGGCGACCTGCATAAACTATTACAAAACTTCCCAAGAATTAATCTTTTAAGGGCCTCGGCGAAAGTCGGGGCCTTTTAAATACGTGGGATTGGTTTCTTACAGAAATCTTGTTCAGGCAGTAGCTTTGACCTTGCAAGGGCGTGAAAAGAGCAGGAATTAACCTTTTAAGGCTTGATGATGAATTGTATAATATGGTCAATGCAGACTGATAGGAGATTTACGATGCCAATCTTTAAAGACTTTGCCGAGAATGGCGAATTCCTGCAAATTAGATTTGAGCAACTCGATACGGTTATCTTACGGCGATATATAAAAGTCGCAGGTTTAGCAGCTACTTTTGAATATTTGGATGGCATAAGTGACATCATAGGAAGCGTTGAAGCAAGTTTTGAAAAAGATTAGGTAAATGGATTTATTAATGACGCAAATCATCATTACATAGGTTAAATATAAGGAAAGATCATGCTAGAAGAACCTTACTTCTTGAAGATGCTAAAAGGATTATTCGTCAAAATGTAGGTAGTGTTCATTTTATCGAAAAGAGTAAGAAATAGTCACACTCGCTTTAAGTCCTACTTTGAAGAATATGGGCTTTCAACAGCTAAAGGATAGATTAACGGGATTGAAGATTTATCAAAAGAAATTAAAACTTACTTTACTCAGCAGTTGTCTAGGTGCGGCTGCCTTTAGATAGCGATGTACTCATTTCTAGCTGATAGAGGCCGTTGTATATTCTTCTGAGAACTTCTAATGCTTAAAATGAAAAGAATTTGGTGAGTGCTAATCTTTCGCCTCACCCTCCGGGTGTACAAGCACCCTCAGTATACCCTCAAAATAAATTACGATGCGCTGTTGGTTTTGGTTGATATCTTGTTCAGCAGGCTTTCACTACGTTGTATATCCTTTTAAATATGCAATCAATAGAATAGTAATTCGAAATAATCACTTGTCAAATATTGCGTAAGTAGGCCCTTTATATATACTCTATTGCTGTCGTTATTGACTCTGGGGAGTTTGATTCAAACTCCTGGCTATTGAGTCGTAAGAGAATTTAGTGAGTGCCGGAAAGAGCCTCACCCTACGGGTGTATAAGCACCCTCAAAGTATTTCAAAGATCATTCGTCAATCTATTCCACTATTAACTCGATCCCGCTTTTAAGCGCTTTGTATCTTATTTTATCTGTGAGAGAATAATAGCTCCAATTGCGGAGGATTAATTTTTGATGCAAGCCTTCTTTTGCTGCCTCATCCTGTTCGGCTGATTCCACTATCCTTCTTAGGATCAGCGTCCCTACCTTGTACTTCCTACATGCTTCAATGAGTCGTGCACTATACAGATGCAACGTACGATCGACAAAGCTTTTTTCCTTCTCTTTAAATTGATCAATAGACTTTAATAATCTTTGCCTGCCATGTTGTGGCCGGTTGAAGCTGGCTGCTTTTTGTTTGCGCCTAATGGCTGCCTGTATGGCCATCCGTTTATAATAGAAATCTTCCTTACTTCCAACCTCAATCGATCTTTGGTCAACGGTTAAAATAATGGGGACTTCAAAGCTAAGCTCTGCTTCTGCTATGACCGCACCATCCAAATTCAGTGGCGGCAGTTGATGTTCGAAAGCTGCCAGTAGGTAAATCTTCCCATCTTTAATTTGCAGGCTGCTGGTCTTTAAGATAGCTTTATTAACTAAGAAGGTTTCCAGGCAAAGTCGTTTGTCTCCCTTTTCTCTACCCAAATAGGTTCGAAATGGAATCTGGAACCAATTAAACTGGAATTCCTGCCGGTCTTCGCACTTTCTAAATTTACGGATGTCTACCGGCTGGAAAGGCATCGGAATGTCCTTCTTGTAATTACGAAGCGATTTCTCACCCAGGAAGTATTCTTTTCTTTCATAGTTGTAATACTTAGTCAGGCTCATATTTAGCGTGGAGATGATATGCATAGGAATATCTCCTTTAAACTTTTGGGACAGTACAGAGTAAACGGTATTCATGCGTGAGGTATTTAGTATACCGCCTCCATCCTTGGACTGGTCAGCCAGTTTATGTTGAACTTGGTCAGTAAGGTAGAAAAACTCGCTGATTCGGTCCTGGACGAATAAGTGACTGCAGGCAATATTGGCTGCCTGGTAACAAATGCGCTGCCACGCATAGAGCTGCTGGTAGTAAGCATGTTTCTGCTCCTTGTCATCGCAATCTACCAGCAATTGAATACGCTTGGTTAAGACCATTGTTGATTTATCCATAGCTATGATTTTTTTGATTCTTAGTGCTATTCAACAAGCGATGAGCTATTACATACCTTTGTTGCACTTCCTGTACATGCATACCCATTTCGTACGCGATACGGTCAAAAGAGTATTTTTTCTCATACCGTAGCTTGAAGAGTTTTAATTGATCGTCCTTTAATACCTCATTATCGATTTGCTTCAGTTGTGCAGGTTTGCATGAAACAATGGAAACGTCGTCAACCTTTTTCTTTTTTTTGATAAGTGATTTTAGAAAGTCGATACTATCATGAAGCTGTCTTGTGATGAATTGGTTGGAGGATTTGTACTGTGCGGCAATCTCCTTGCAGGAAAGTCCGTACCTAAAATACAGATTTACAATATTTTCCCGGGTTGGTGGTAAAAGAGGAAGAGCCTTATATATCAGTTGTAATAGTTCTTTATCGTCATTGTACAAATCATCTTCCAGTGAATTGTCCGAAAATGTAAGATCTATATCGTCATAGCAGACAAGCTTTTGCTTGCGCAACTCTCTCCAATACCTTGAACAACCCCATTTTAATCGCAGACGAATAAAACAGTACAAATGCCTGGGACTTTCAATAAGGTGTTTCAGTTCCCAGGTAAGTAGGAAAGCGTCATGCACCAATTCTTCGACGATATAAGGGCACTCAATAAACCTTAATCCATACCTGTGAAGAGCAGCGTAATAGGTCTGGTAAAAGAAAGTAAAAGCATGTTCACTACCAACTTTGAAGTCGGAAAAGTAAGTGTATTGATCGTTTTTGAATGTAAGCATGTTAGGAATGTCAGTTGAGTCAGCGAGTTAAACACAATACGGCTAAACATGGCTGGTCAAAGAACCAGTCGGCCGTATTAAAAAAGAAAATTTTAAATCAGGCTAGCTATATGTTAGCTAATAAAAGAAATTTAAAATTTGAAAGGGCCGGGGTGAGCGGTCGTGGCCATGGGAAACAACCACGCCGCCTAGGCGCAAGTAAGTTTTAGACCTGGCGCCTCAGTCAATGCGGTTGTCGCGGTTTGTATTGAGAAGACTTCGTTGAAACAAGGCAACAAAAAAAGGGTTTATGTGTAATAGTTAGTACTTGATCGTACAGTCAGGGGCTAATTTTTAAATTTTCAAAAGGGATACAGATTAAATTAATTAGGCTGCTGGACTCACTTGATCCAGCAGTTTTTGTTTGGCTAAGGT